>ERZ1023263.107-NODE-107-length-31438-cov-21.694644_pt1 | contig 31438 bp, 27 predicted proteins | sample MGYA00380461_ERZ1023263 | MGnify/ENA primary metagenome ERZ1023263 (study PRJEB33173, sample SAMEA4830316) | metagenome | study: EMG produced TPA metagenomics assembly of the PRJEB25223 data set...
ATGGTGATGGTGATGGTGATGGTGATGGTGATGGTGATGGTGATGGTGATGGTGACCATCATCATGCAGTAACCAGGCACAAATCAAGTTGACCAATAGGCCTAAAATCGCAATGGGAATGGCTTCGTTATAATGAATATTAACCGGGAAAAATAAGCGTTCTACCGAATGAAACGCCATAAAACCGGCCACTACCAGCAATAAAATCGCACTGCTATAACCGGCCAGAATCTCAATTTTCCAGGTACCAAAGCTAAAACGGGCATCCTGGGCATAATGACGCGCCGCCCGATAAGCCACATAGGCCAGCCCCAAAGCCAGCATATGCGAGCTCATATGCCAGCCATCAGCCAGAAGTGCCATCGAGTTAAAAATCCAGCCGCCAATAATCTCTAAAAGCATCATGACACCGGTTAATATCGCAGCATATAATATACGCTTCTGGGCCAGTGGATTGCCTTCATCAAACTGATGGTGATGGGTACGGTGAGAAACATGATTTTGCATGGGGAGAATCGTCCAATATACTCCCCCATAGTATATTTGAAATTAAGGTGAAGTGTGGGCCATTTACATACAGATAAAAAAGTTTTAAATCGCATCAAGCGTTTACAAGGTCAGATCAGTGCGGTGGAACAGTCCATCCATGATCCGGAAAAAAGCTGTATCGAAGTATTACAGCAGGTGGCTGCGATTAAAGGCGCGGTTAACGGGCTGATGAATGAGCTGATTGAATCGCATTTGCGCCATCATGTCATTGGCAATGAGGTCGAGGTCAATGAAGTCGAACTGGATGAATTTTTAAAATTGTTAAAACGCTATACCTAAGCCCATCTTTCGATTGACCCACGAAATTCCTGCCTTTACACTGAAACGATCTTTTCTCATATCATGATACCTGAGCCAAAAAGCTGAGGTATTTTTTTATTCTCTCATGTCAAACGCTCAATCGTGGCAGCCGTTTTTAATGGTCAGCCTGGCGCTGTGTATTGGTACCGTTGGAACCGCACTGGCCAGCCCTTTATATCCCCTGTATCAGGAGCTGTGGCAGCTGCTGCCGAGTCATATTACCTATCTGTTTGTAGCCTATATGTTCGGTTGTCTGGCCACTTTACTGTTTCTGGGGCGAACCAGTAACCGCTTTGGTTTTGTTCGCAGCTTGCAGGTCGGTATTGCCCTGGTCACGATTGGACTGATACTGTCAGCCTGGGCGCCGACAGCACTGTATTTGGGCCTCGGCCGCTTTATTATTGGGATTGCCTCCGGACTGATTACCACTTCTGCCATGCTGGGGCTGATGAATGTAGTGCCCGATAGCCATAAGCTGCTGGCGCCGCAGCTCAGCTCGATTATTACCGCAATTGGCTTTGGTTTAGGGCCATTTCTGGGCGGTGTGATTGCCCAGTTTGCCGAGCAACCGCTGGTCACGCCTTATCTTCCGGTGATTGTCAGTGCCATTTTCTGTGGGCTGGGCCTGTTCAAGCTAAAACAGCCTGCCTTTGAACAGCAGCCCTTTTCGGTTTATCCCAAATTACAAACCCCGGATGCGCCGTATCAGGCTGCTTTTTTTCTGGTCAGTTTCGCTGCGTTTTGTGCCTTTGCCGGCTTTAGTCTGTTTGCTTCGCTGTCGCCGTCGTTTGTGCAGGATATTTTGCCCTGGCATGGGCCACTGGTCAGTGGTGTAGCAATTTCTGCGATTTTAATTATTTCAGCCATCGTCCAGTTTTTTGCCCGTAGCGTGCTGCCTGCCACGGCCTTGCGCTGGGGGCTCTATGCGCTGCTCGGCAGTCTGCTTCTGCTGGGGTTATGTATGTCGCTGCAATGGAGCCCGCTGTTCTTTGTCAGTGATGTGCTGGTCGGAATTGGGCATGGCTTGAGCTTATTGGGCGCCTTTGGCCTGATTCACCAGATGAGTCAGCCGCACAACCGCGCTGCAATTATGTCCAGTTATCTGTTTATTGCCTATCTGGGCACCATTGTACCGATTATTGCGGTGGGCTATTTATCAGACCATTTTGGCTTAAGTGTGGGTGTTATCAGCTTCTGCATGCTGATTGGGCTGCTTTGCCTCAGCCTGATCTGGCAGCAGCGTAAAGTGCTAACCTTTTAAATTAATGCTGTTGAGTCGGGGATGATCAGGCACCCTCGGCCTGATCCTGGGTGCGGACAGACTGCGCTGCCAATCAGATGCTGACCATATCAACATCCACCAGATGATTGAATAGTTTTATTTCTCTGTACCGGGTTGATGTTCCAGCTCTTTCATTAAAAAGTAGTTTAAAAAGGTCCGAATGACCGCAATAATCGCCAGTTTGATCAGGCTGTCCATATCCGGATCGACCGTAGTGGCCAGAATATCCGCGGCCAGCTGAAACTCCAGCGCAGTGGCCAGCCAATTGCCAAAACAATAGCGCGCACTGCGGCCGGATTTTAGCTGAACCAGCACCATTAAGGTTTTGACCAGACCAATCACCACACAGACCACCGAGATAAACTCGAGCAACAGCTGCAGCACACTCACTAAAGCAACCAGTGACTCACGTAAATCAACCACCTCCAGCATGCCACACCTCCGGCAGTGTTTTTGTTGAACTGCATTCAGGATTTTATTGGAACAACTTGTAGGTTATTCACTCATCATAGCCTGAATATCGGGCAATAGAAGGGCGGATGGTGGGATATAGGCTAGCCCATACAATGTGACAGGCTGTTCCCTTAGAGTATACGAAACCCTTTAGGCTGAAATGACGAGATTGCCTGATAAAAAGCAATAAAAAAGCACCAGGTGGCTAACACCTGATGCTTTTAAATGCATAGCAAGCTCAGAGCATACTACGCTTATTTTCCAATACAGAAAGTATTTATTATTAAAAATAATAATTAAAACAAATACTTATTGAAAATACATTATTTTAGTGACTAATAAGTGACTATATTTGAATTTTTATAAAAAAGGCTTCAATCAATGAAGCCTTTTTTTATATCAATTTAAAAATTGAATGCTAATCTTTCTACACTTTCCGGCATATAGCTTGTTAAAGCAGGTTGCTTTACTAAACCTAATAATTCGTAGACTTGTCCACCAATTCCTGGAATCACTTCACCACTATTTTTATCTTTTTGTGAATCTTTTGCAAAATACACAAAATGAAATTTTGATGAAATTTCAAATGGAAACTCTTTAATTAAAGATTTTTCCGAATTTTTATGAATAACAGGGGACACAATAAAAATTTGCTTTGCATTTTTAATTTGGTTCAGCATAGCAATTAAATTGGTCCGCACTACGCAACTACCAGACATTACAGATTTAACAATGATTACATTATCAGCTTGCTCGAATCCAGGTTCAATAAATTTGTGAACAATAGGAGCAACGCTATCTTTAGATGGCAGCTGATAATGATTATTCCAAAAAACTGCAAGTTTGTTAGCAATCTGATTTTGATTCAATACAGATTTAACACCAGCTTGTAAAAAATCAGCATCTTCAGCTGTAGAAATCACCAGACATTTGTTCGATTGTCTTAATTTTGGCACTAAAGACTCAGCTAATAACTTACCTAACTCTTCCATATGCACACGATAATCACTTGGATTGTTTTTTGAATCCAATAAACCTTGCAAATGATCTTTTGCTAAACTATTAGCAATATTGCTGTAAGTACGTTCGTTCATGCCCATTCTAAGCTCCTCCTGAAGGAGAAGAATCTAGAGATGTGTCCATATCATCTAACTCACGACTGGTTAAAGACATAAATAACATCGCTAAATCTTTAGTAGTAGTTATTTCCTGAATTACTGATTCAGAAACTTGTAGGATTAAATCTAACGAAGCAGAGACTTCAATGCCTGATGCTGCATATAAATATATCCTATTAGATTGTAATCTATAAGTTAGTTTATTAGAAGATGCTGTTACAATTTGTTTAATCCAATCAGGTATTTCCCGATGAAAATTATCTGTCTTTCGAAACTTTACAAATGGATTCGGTGATGCATTTGAACAAGCTTGTTCAAATATACTTTTAATATCCTGTGCACTCGTACCTTGCAAAACCCCTAAAATCAACTTTGCAGCGTAATCAACTTGCGAGGGCTCATCAGTTTCGATTAACTCAGCAATATATGTCTTTAATTTTGTCTGATCTAAAAGTTCAACCAAGGTTTTACAATAAGGAAAGAAAATACATGTATTTAATTTTCTTAATCTTACTGGCACTTTTTTTAAATTATTAGTTTTTTTCTTCTCACAAGATACTAATAAATAATTTCGCGATTCACCAATATTATGAAATTTAGTGTCTAAAATAGTTTGTCTTTTGCATCTGGTCGTTATTTCACTACTCCAATCAGCAGCCGAACCAGAAGAATTTTTGGCTTGAAAATTATGTTTAATTGAATTTTCTAAATCCCAATAACAAATATCATCAATAAAAGCTAACTCTTGACAGCTCAACAAATGTTTTTGATGGTCGATGTCTTGAGAGGCTAACTCAAATGCTTTAAACAATTGAAAGAAATTTTCATAATCTCTCCCTTTTTTATTATTGGTTCCCCCAATATGAATTTTCTTTAAGTTTGAAAGTACCTTTTTCCCAAGTTCTTTCTCTACAAACAATTCAATACTACTCAAGATAAAAATTCCTATTTATAGCAATAGTCCACCTGTGTAAAATATATACTAATTTTAGAATTATCAAACGATTATTTAGATTACAATTTAGATAAAAGATATTTGTATTAAGTTTTAGCATTCAATGAATAATTCTCTCTTACTATTTTCCTTATAACGTCCACTTTCTCTAGTCTCTTCTAATTTTTTTTAAAGCCCATAATGATAGGTAAGTTTAGAATTTTTTATAAGCTTCACTACTTATACGCTATGAAATCATTTTTTAAATTTGGAAGGCTTTGTTGCACAAAGATTTCATAACTATATGATTTTAAAAATTTTGATTTTTTTGATCCAAAATTAAATTTATGTAAATCAGATGCTTACATATTTATGCAACAAAGCCATCTGAAATTACTTTCCAATACAGAAAGAACCGAAAATTTTACCCAACAGATCATCGGCACTAAAATCTCCGGTAATTTCACCTAGGGCATTTTGCGCCAGACGCAGGGATTCAGCCACCAGCTCACCGGCATGATAATCCACCAGCTGCTCGCGCGCTTCGGCCAGATAGTACTGGGTGCGCTTCATTGCGTCTAAATGACGAGTTCGGGCAATGAAGGTATCTTCTTCCGGCTGGAAGCCTGCATGGGCTGTAATCGCATCTATGAGCGATTGAACACCGGTTTCCTGCTTGGCCGACACGGTAATATGACGAAAACCCTGATAATCACCAATAACGGCTTCAGCACCAGTCAAATCTGCTTTATTAGCAATCAGCATCAGACGTTTGGGTTCCAGATGATCAGCAAAATATTCCTGGGCCAAGGCCAGTGGATCTTCACCCTGACTTAAGTCATACACCAGCAGCAATAAATCGGCCTGTTCAATTTCTTTAATCGCGCGGCGGATGCCTTCTTTTTCCACCACATCACCGGTTTCCCGTAAACCGGCGGTATCGGTTAGGGTAATCGGCAAGCCATTTAAGGTGATTTTTTCATGCAGCACATCACGGGTGGTACCGGCAATATCGGTCACAATCGCCCGTTCAATCCCGGCTAAAGCATTCAGTAAAGATGATTTTCCGGCATTCGGTTTACCGGCAATCACCACCTGCAAGCCTTCACGTAATAATTGTCCCTGACGTGCCGATTGCTGTACCGCGGTGACTGAGCTGGCAACATCATCCAGCAGGGCCAGAATTTTACCATCGGCCAGAAAATCAATTTCTTCTTCCGGAAAATCAATCGCTGCTTCCACATGCAAACGCAGATGAATCAGTTTTTCTAAAACCGTATTGACCTTGGTTGAAAATGCACCTTGTAAAGAACGTACCGCTGAACGTGCTGCGGCCTGCGAAGTGGCGTCAATCAGGTCGGCAATCGCTTCAGCCTGTACCAGATCAAGCTTGCCATTTTCAAAGGCGCGCATGGAAAATTCACCGGCTTTGGCCGCGGTTGCACCGAGTTCCAGTAAACGTGCCAGCAGGGCATTTTGAATGACCGGGCCACCATGACCTTGCAGTTCCACCACATCTTCACCGGTAAAGGAGTTCGGATTGGGGAAACAAATCACCAAACCTTCATCCATCACTTCACCGCTAGCCTCATAAAACTGACGGAAGCCGGCAAAACGGGCCTTCGGCAGCTGCTTTTGGGTTAAGGCTTCAGCAATGGCATAGGATTTAGGACCAGACAGGCGAATCACCCCCACACCGCCACGCCCGGGTGGAGTGGCAATCGCAGCAATTGTTGTGGTTTGGGTCAGCATAAATTCACCTGTCGCAATGCTTAAAGTCGGGCCAAAAAAAATCCGCCTAAGAGTATCATCTTAAGCGGATTTATTCAGCTCGTCAGTACAACTTAGTTGACTGGGGTCGCTTCATCACGTTTGGCACGGTCTTTCTCAACAGATTTGTTGATCAGGCCTTGCTGCAAGATGGTGATCAGGTTGTTGACAATCCAGTACAACACCAGACCCGCCGGGAAGAACAGCAGGAATACGGTAAAGATGACCGGCATAATGCGGAAGACTTTAGCCTGCATAGGATCGGTCGGCTGTGGGTTCAGCATTTGCTGAATATACATGGTCGCACCCATGATCAGCGGCAAGATAAACCAAGGGTCCATTGCCGATAAATCCTGAATCCAGAGTAACCATGGCGCATGACGTAGCTCTACAGATTCCATCAGTACCCAGTACAGGGCCAGGAAGATTGGCATTTGCAGTAACAGCGGTAAACAGCCGGCCAACGGATTAACCTGTTCACGTTTGTACAGGGCCATCATCTCTTGCGAGAAGCGCATCCGGTCTTCACCGAACTCTTCTTTCATGCGCTGCATTTCCGGTGCAATCACACGCATTTTCGCCATAGAGCGGTAGCTCTTCGACGATAATGGCCACAGAATCAGCTTCACCAGAATGGTCAACAGAATGATTGCCCAGCCCCAGTTACCCACTAAGCCGTGGAAGAATTCCAAGCCTACAAACAGCAGTTTGGCAATTGGCCATAACCAGCCATAATCCACAGTCTGATTCAGACCAGTGGCCAGATCTTTCAGCTCTGACTGGATTTTTGGACCGCTATAGAAGGTCGCATCGACTTCTGCCACTGTACCCGCTGGTACATTAATGGTTGGCGACGTAAAGCCGATAATATTCATATTATCGCCTGATTTACGCGATTCCAGCTTGGCGCTATACGGTTGGCCATCGGCCTGGGTCAGTTTCAGGTTACCCGGCACCCATGCACTTACGAAGTAGTGCTGCACCACCGCAACCCAGCCGCCAGTCGCTTCAACATTCAGTTTTTCTTCAGTGAAGTTGTCGAATTTCAGCTTGTTGTAGTGTTCATCCGGTGTCCCCCAGGCGCCGCCCAGGAAGGTACCTAAAGTGAAAATGCCCTGGTCCGATTTACCCGGATCATCCGAGTTATCACGTTTGATCTGACCAAACATTTGACCTTGCCAGTTCTGGCCACTGCGGTTCACCACTTTGTGGTTGACCACAATCGGATATTCGCCTTGCTTGAAGCTGAAGGTCTTGATGATTTCTACACCGTCAGCGGTTTTGTACACCATCGGTACATTTAACACTTTCACCGCTTCACCGTCCTGATTCTGAACGGCTTTGGCATCTTCCAGGCTATAGCTTAATTTTTCAACTTCATAGCTTGGACGGCCATTACGGCTGCTGTCTGGTCCATTCAGACCAATCAGGCCTGACTGAGCGACATAGGTACGTTTGTCATCGCTTTCAAGCATTACAAACGGTGCATCACTGTCTTTATTTTTGTCATGATTGAGTAATTCAACACGAACAATATCACCACCTTTCGGATTGATCCAAAGATGATAAAGGTCAGTTTGTACTGAAATAAGCTGCTGACTTACAGGTGCAGTGGCATCTGTGGTTTGAGTCTGCTGCGCTGAAATATTTGCCTGCGGTACATCAGAAGCTGCTGTAGCGGTTTGGCCATTTGGCAAATCTGCAGACACTTCATGTGAAACCACCGCAGCCTGTTGCTGTGGTTGAGTTTCAGCATTTCCATAATCTTTTTGCCAAGCCAAAATGAGCAAATAAGCGACAACAAACATGGCCCCGAGAATTGCAATCCTGGCCCATTGTTGCATATCTATTACCCCAAGTGGTTAGAGTGATTTTGGTTCAATAAACGTTCACGAAAGGGTACAGCAATGTGACCCGTTTGAGAATCTATTTGCTGAAATGAAATAAAACGAATTGCTTTGGCCGGTACAGGGTCATAGCCCGAACCACCCCACGGATGACAACGACAGATACGTCTGGTCGCTAGCCACACACCACGTCCGGCCCCATGGATCTGGACTGCTTCCAGGGCATATTGAGAACAGGTTGGAATATAGCGACAACGTGGTCCAAGAAGCGGACTAATCGCAATCTGATAGAAACGAATCAACCAATGCAGTAAACGTACCATTGGTCATCTCTACTGATGTGGGGAGGGAGCTATTTTAGAATGCTTTTTGGCAAGGCGGTGCAATTTCTGCCAAGCAAATTGTAATTGCTGATGTAACTCTGCATTTGGCACTGTTTCAATCCCCATTTTGGGCATCACCACAATATCCAGTACAGCCAATTGCTGTTGATGCAGGCGAAAACTTTCGCGAGCAAGTCGTTTTACTCGATTTCTTTCGTGTGCACGACGCACTTTTTTCTTGGCAACAACAATACCCAAACGGCTGTTCAGCAGTTCGGACGGTTTTGCCAGAAATAAGAAATGGGGTTGATGCACTTTAAAAAGCGCACCATCAAACACATCTTTATAATCGGCAGCACAGCGTATACGAAGCTCTGTGCTGAAGCCATAAAGTGATGTCATAAACCCAAGTCGATGCAGCGTGACTGATTAAACAGTTAAGCTGTGACGACCTTTTGCACGACGGCGAGCTAATACTTGACGACCAGCTTTAGTAGCCATACGAGCACGGAAACCATGAACGCGTTTACGCTTTAATTCAGATGGTTGGAATGTACGTTTCATGTCGAAACTCCAAAAATGATCTTTCTATAAAGGTCCGCGATTTTAGTGCTCATTGCTTGAGCTGTCAATCAAAAACACGGTTTTCCTTTAAATAAGCCTAATTTTTATAAAAGGCCTTAAGTTTATCCAGGAATAGGCAATTGTACATATTCTGGCTTATTCACAAGCTATCCTATTGTTAAAACATATAAAATAAGTTATAAACAATATTATTCACATAATTATCCACAAGACCATGTGAATAAATTTATTCTCTTCAGGTTTAAATTCGAATTTAAATTTATTTTCAGTTTATCCACATCCGAGCACGCTCTAATATATAAATTCAAATTTATAAATTTAAATTTATTCTTATTAGAGTGGCTTTTTTATGTGGAAAAGCAATTTTTAAATTTAAAAAACATAGACTTTGCATGTGGATAACTGTGTTTTTATATTTTTAATACATTGTGGATAACTTTATGCTATATTTTATCCACAGCTTGCGGATAAACTTATCCACACCAGCTTTTAAATTTAAATTTAGATCTTGATGTTTGTTTTTTGGCTAAATTCGCTCAATTTCTCATGACAGATGTGGATAACTTGGTTAGAATGGCGACCCGCTTGCAGCGGACGAATGCGTTTTAAATTTAAAATGGAATAAATAGGGGTTTTCACATGCTTTGGACGGACTGCTTAAATCGCTTGCGACAAGAGCTCTCTGGGAATGTCTTTACGATGTGGATTCGCCCATTAGTTGCAGAAGAATCAGAAGATACTTTACGTTTATATGCACCGAACCCGTATTGGACCCGCTATATTCAGGAACATCATCTTGAGCTGATCACGATTCTGGCCGAACAACTGTCTGAAGGACGGGTACGTAAAGTTGAAATCCTGGTCGATTCCCGTCCGGGCGCCATTTTATCGGCCAGTGAACAGCCAGCGACCACCACCGCTGCTTTAGAGTCGGCACCGGTCAGCCGTCCAAAAAAGGACAAAGAAGAGAGTGGCAGCAAAAACAGCCGCAAGCGTCAGTTAAACCCTTTATTTACCTTTTCTTTATTTGTAGAAGGCCGTTCTAACCAGATGGCGGCAGAAACCTGCCGTAAAGTATTGACCCATCTGGGCGCTTCACAACATAACCCGCTATTTTTATATGGCCCGACCGGTCTGGGTAAAACCCACTTGATGCAGGCAGTGGGGAATGCCTTGTTGCAGGCCAAGCCGAATGCCCGGGTCATGTATATGACTGCTGAAAGCTTTGTACATGACTTTGTCAGCTCGCTACAGCAGGGCAAGGTTGAAGAATTCAAGAAAAATTGCCGTTCACTTGATCTGCTCTTGGTCGATGACATTCATTTGCTGGCCGGTAAAGAAGCCAGTCTGGTGGAGTTTTTCTATACCTTTAATGCCTTATTGGATGAATCCAAGCAGATTATTCTGACGTCGGACCGTTATCCAAAAGAACTGACCGAACTGGACCCGCGTCTGGTGTCACGTTTTTCCTGGGGCTTGTCAGTTGGGGTAGAACCGCCCGATATTGAAACCCGGATTGAAATTCTATTAAAGAAAGCCGAAAGCAGTGGCGTCGATTTACCGCGCAACTGTGCCTTGTTTATTGCCCAGCAGGTGGTCGCCAACGTGCGTGAACTGGAAGGCGCCTTAAACAAGGTGGTCGCAATTTCCCGTTTTAAAGGCACCGCGATTGATCTGGATGTGGTGCGTGAATCTCTAAAAGATGTGCTGGCGATTCGTGCGCGTACCATCAGTACCGAAAATATCCAGCGTGTGGTCAGTGAATATTTCCGTATCCCACTCAAAGAATTGGTCGGGCCAAAACGTACCCGGATTTATGCCCGTCCGCGGCAGCTGGCGATGGGGCTGGCCCGTGAACTGACCGGGGACAGTTTCCCTGAAATTGGCATGGCTTTTGGTGGTCGTGACCACAGTACCGTGATGCATGCCTGCGAGAAAGTACAAAGCCTGCGCGAAGAAGATCCAATCTTCAACGAGGACTATAAAAACCTGCAACGCCTGTTGCAAAGTTAGGCCGGTTTGGTCAAATTCTGTTCTTGCAATGCGGCATATTCTGCCGCATAGTACACTGCTAAAAAATTAATTTTTATCTTCATCATCTTCAGTTGTTAGAGGAATGTACCGTGCGTTTAAAAATCGCCAAAGAAAGCTTACTCAATGTTCTATCACATGTTGTAGGAGCGGTTGAACGTCGCCATACGTTAAACATTTTATCTAACGTGAAAGTTCAGGTGACCGAACAGGCACTGACCATTACCGGTTCCGATCTGGAAGTTGAGCTGGTGGCCAGTACGGTTCTGGCTGAAGGTGCATGTTTACAGGCGGGTGAGACCACAGTGCCGGCACGTAAACTGATGGATATCTGTAAATCTTTGCCGACTGCGGCTTTAATTGACCTGCAGATTACTGAAGATCAGCGCTGTATTTTAAAATCGGGCAACAGCCGTTTCGTGTTGGGGACTTTACCAGCCGAAGATTATCCGTTATTGGCCACTGAAAATACTCAAGGCACACAGGTAGCGGTGACCCAGCGTGAATTAAAACGTTTATTTGAAAAAACCGCCTTTGCCATGGCCGTGCAGGATGTACGTTTCTATTTGACCGGCACCTTGCTGGAAATTGATGAAAACCAGCTGCGCGCTGTGACTACCGATGGCCACCGTTTGGCATTATGTGAAACCGGTGCCTCTTCAAATGCGACGCAGCCAATTCAGGCGATTGTGCCACGTAAAGCCGTGGGTGAATTACAGCGTTTGCTCAGTATTGAAGATGAGCAGCTGTCTTTGTTAATTGGTCGTGAACTGTTAAATGTAACGATTTCAGTGCCGAGCCGTGACAAAGAGCAGGGTGATATTACCGTACGTTTCACCACCAAGTTAATTGATGGTAAATTCCCGGATTACCGCCGTGTGATTCCACGTGGTGGTGATAAAGTGGTGATGATTGCACATGATGTCTTCAAGCAGTCGTTACAGCGTGTGGCGATTTTAAGTAATGAAAAATTACGCGGCGTATTCCTGAACTTTAATGCAGATTCACTACAATTACGCGCCAACAACCCGGAACAGGATGAAGCGATTGAAGACCTGGCCGTGCAATACAATAATGCACCGCTGGAAATGTCGTTCAATGCCCAGTATCTATTGGATGTATTAGGTGCACTGGATGGTGATGATGTGGCAATGACCATGACCGAAGCCAACCAGTCGGTACTGGTACAGGACCCGGCGCAGCAAGATCAAACTTATGTTGTGATGCCGATGCGTGTCTAAGCTTGTATGTGATTTGACACGATTATGCATATTACGCGTTTAAATATAGAACGTGTTCGAAACTTAAAAGCGGTTGCACTCGTCGGGTTGCAGCCGTTTAATGTCTTTTATGGTGCCAATGGCTCCGGTAAAACCTCGATTCTGGAGGCCATTCATTTACTGGCCACCGGTCGTTCCTTCCGTACCCATATCCCCAAAAACTATATTCAGCATGATGCCCAAGATGCGATTGTATTTGCCCAGTCGCCCACCGAAAAAATCGGCATGCAAAAACTGCTGTCTGGGGAACAACTGATTAAGGTCAATGGTGATCATATTGCCACCCAGGGGCAGCTGGCCAAACTGCTGCCGCTACAACTGATTGATCCGCAAAGTACCGATATTATCGACCACGGCGCTAAACCACGGCGACAGCTGCTGGACTGGATGATGTTCCACGTGGAACCAGAGTTTTATTATGCCTGGCAATACTATTCGCGGGCCTTAAAACAGCGTAACAGCTTACTAAAAACCCGGCGTCATTTAAGCCTGGCAGAACTGGAACCGTGGAACCAGATGCTGAGCCAGTATGGTGAAATGCTGCATCTGCAACGCTACAGTATTATCGAGAAGTGGCAGCATTATTTTCAGCAGGATTTACAGCAGCTGTTGCCTGATTTAAATATCCGGCTGGAATACCATCCTGGATTTCATCCGGAACCGGGTTTAATGAGCGATTTGGTCAATCATCATCAGAAAGATGTGGAACGCCGTTATACCGAATACGGACCACACCGCGCAGATTTACGTTTAAAAACATCGACTGGCGATGCCGATGTGGTGCTGTCACGCGGACAAAAAAAGTTATTGATCATGGCTTTAAAACTGTCACAGATTGCAATGCTACATGCGTGCAATAAGGAAACTGTGGTATTATTAGATGATCTGACAGCAGAATTAGATTTAACCGCACAACGACGTTTAATTGAGCGATTGAGCCAACTTGGTAGTCAAGTTTTTATTACCACCTTAGACCATGAATCAGTGCAGAATCACTTACATGATTTGTCTATTTCCTATCAATTATTCAGTGTTGAAAACGGTACTGTTCAAGTTGTTGTGCAATAGTTTTTTATCTTTGGATAGACCAGTTTTTACTAGGGAGAAACCATGAGTTCAGAAGATCAATCTGCCACTCAAACAGAACAAACCAATGAAAAGGCTTATGATTCCTCTAGTATCAAAGTATTACGTGGCCTAGATGCTGTTCGTAAACGCCCGGGCATGTATATCGGTGATACAGATGATGGTACCGGTTTGCACCACATGGTGTTCGAGGTGGTCGATAACGCGATTGACGAAGCGCTGGCCGGCCACTGTGACGAGATTCTAGTCACTATTCATGAAGATGAATCGGTATCTGTGGCCGATAATGGTCGTGGTATTCCAACCGATATTCACCCGGAAGAAGGCGTATCGGCGGCTGAGGTGATTCTGACGATTCTGCACGCCGGCGGTAAGTTCGACGACAACAGTTATAAAGTCTCGGGCGGTCTGCACGGGGTCGGGGTATCGGTGGTAAACGCCCTGTCGAGCAAACTGGAACTGACCATTAAACGTGCCGGTCAGATTCATCAGCAGGAATACCGTCACGGTGATCCACAATATCCTTTAAAAGTTGTGGGCGAAACTGATCAATCAGGCACGACTGTGCGTTTTTGGCCAAGTGCTGAAACTTTTAGCCAAACTATTTTTAATGTTGATATTTTGGCGCGTCGCTTGCGTGAACTGTCTTTCTTAAACGCGGGCGTGCGTATTGTACTGCGTGATGAACGTGTCAATTTAGAACATATTTTTGACTATGAAGGCGGTTTGTCTGAATTTGTGAAATATATTAACGAAGGCAAAACCCATCTGAATGAGATTTTTCATTTCACCACGCAGGCTGAAAACGGAATTACCGTAGAAGTTGCTTTGCAGTGGAATGATTCCTATCAGGAAAATGTGCGCTGCTTTACCAATAACATTCCACAAAAAGATGGTGGAACGCACTTGGCAGGCTTCCGTGCTGCGTTGACCCGTGGTTTAAATAACTACATGGAAAGCGAAAATATCCTGAAAAAAGAAAAAGTTGTGGTGTCAGGCGATGATGCACGTGAAGGTTTAACCGCGATTGTGTCGGTCAAAGTGCCTGATCCAAAATTCTCTTCACAGACCAAAGAAAAACTGGTGTCGAGTGAGGTAAAACCTGCGGTCGAGCAGGCCATGAATAAATCCTTCTCGGAATATTTACTGGAAAACCCGCAAGCGGCCAAATCGATTGCCGGCAAGATTATTGATGCAGCGCGTGCCCGTGATGCAGCGCGTAAAGCACGTGAAATGACCCGTCGTAAGAGCGCGCTGGATATTGCCGGTTTACCGGGTAAACTGGCCGATTGTCAGGAAAAAGATCCGGCTTTATCGGAACTGTATCTGGTCGAGGGTGACTCTGCGGGTGGTTCAGCCAAGCAAGGCCGTAACCGTAAAATGCAGGCGATTTTACCGCTAAAAGGTAAGATCCTGAACGTGGAACGTGCCCGTTTTGACAAGATGATTTCATCGGCAGAAGTTGGCACCTTGATTACTGCACTGGGCTGCGGAATTGGCCGTGAAGAATATAACCCGGACAAGCTGCGTTATCATAAAATCATCATCATGACCGATGCCGACGTCGATGGTTCGCACATCCGTACCTTGCTGCTGACGTTCTTCTTCCGTCAAATGCCGGAGCTGGTGGAACGTGGTCATATCTATATTGCCCAGCCACCGCTGTACAAGCTGAAAAAAGGTAAGCAGGAACAGTACATTAAAGACAATGAAGCGCTGGAAACCTATCTGATTTCCAATGCCATTGATGAACTGGCCCTGCATTTCAGCGCAGATGCACCGGCGATTCGTGGTGAAGCACTGGCTTCAGTGATTGCCGATTATCAGACTTCGCAAAAGAGCCTGAGCCGTTTAACCTTGCGTTATCCAGCCAGCCTGTTAGATGGTTTGCTGGCGCAAGAGACGTTCAAGCTGGATCAGGTGCATGATCTGGATTATGTGCAGGCCTGGGGTGAGCAGCTGTGTGCCTATATCGCGGCCACTCAAAGCAGTTTACGTCCTGAACTCAGCATCGAAACCTTTGATAAAGAAGATGCGGAAGGACAGAAGTCTGCGATTTACTGGCCACGTATTACTATTTATGTACATAACCTGCCACATGCCTATTTGCTGGATGCCGGTTTACTCGGCTCAGGTGAGTATGCACGTTTGCTGAAGAACTCGAAGAGCTGGTTTAGCCTGATTGAAGAAGGCGCGTACTTGCAAAAAGGCGAGCGCAAGATTCAGGTCAACAGCTTCCATCAGGTCTGGCAGCATATTCTGCAAGATTCACGCCGTGGCATGATGATCCAGCGTTATAAAGGTCTGGGTGAAATGAATGCCGAGCAGCTTTGGGAAACCACTATGGACCCGGAAAACCGTCATATGCTGCAGGTGACCATTGAAGATGCGATTGAAGCAGACCGGATGTTCTCATGTTTAATGGGCGATGATGTGGAACCACGTCGTGCCTTTATTGAAGAAAATGCCCTGAATGCCGATATTGATGCCTAAGCGGCATGATTTAAAAAAAGCGCCTGCGGGCGCTTTTTTGTTGGCACTGCGGATTAGGGTGTCAGAATGACTTTACGACAGTCTTCTTCCTTTTTATCAAAAATACGGTAACCTTCCGCAGCATCTTCCAGTTTCATGCGATGGGTAATAATCACATCTGGAGACAGATCTCCATTTTCGATATGTTCGAGCAACTGCGGCAAGTATTTATGCACATGGGTTTGTCCCATTTTGAAGGTCAAGCCTTTGTCAAAGGCATCACCAAACAGGAAGCCATGAATTGGACCGGCATAAACCCCAGGTACACTCACCACACCGCCGCGGCGGACCGCTGCAATACATTGTCTGAGCGCTGAACCACTCGAACCTTCTAATTTCAGGTTGGTCATCACGGTTTCCAGAACACTGCCTTTGGCTTCGAAACCAACGGCATCAATAACCGCATCAACACCGCGATAACCTGCTGTATTTTGAATAATAAATTCAGCTGCATCCATTTCATCAAAGTTGACCGGAATGACCCCATAGGTTTGATGAGCAAATCGCAAGCGATAAGGGTGATGGTCTACCATGAAGATCTGTTCTGCACCAAGCATCCGTGCACAAGCTGCAGATAACAGACCGACTGGACCAGCACCATAAATCGCCACTGTAGAACCACGGGTGACTTGAGCATTGGTTACTGCCTGCCAGGCTGTTGGCAGAATATCGGTCAGGAATAATACTTTTTCATCAGGCAAGGAGCCGGGAACCTTAAACGGTCCGACATTGCCTTTGGGAATCCGCACATATTCAGCTTGACCACCTGGAACACCACCATATAGATGGCTAAAACCAAACAACGCCGCTCCTGGTGGAATCTGTTTTTTATTGAGAATTGCACCACGACCTGTGTTGGTATTTTCACAGGCAGCCATCAGTTCATGTTCACAGAAAAAACAGTGACCGCAGGCAATTACAAAGGGAATGATCACCCGGTCACCTTTTTTGACTTCTGTCACTGCAGGGCCGACTTCTTCTACAACTCCCATAAATTCATGGCCGAAAATATCACCGTCTTCAGTGGCCGGGATTTTACCCCGGTATAGATGTAGGTCTGAGCCACAGATGGCGGTGGCAGTGACGCGAAGGATGACATCATCCGGTTCCTGAATAATTGGGTCAGGCACCGATTCAACTCTTACATCTCGAGCTCCATGATAGGTTAAGGCACGCATAAAATTTCCTCTCTTGGCTAGCAGAAGGCCAGACCCGCGCATTGAGCTGGCCACATTTCTCCATAATGAAAGGCGCGGCTGTAAATTTATGTATAAAAAAACCGGCAAAGCTGTGTGCAAGAGGGCTTTATATTGCAGTTCAGTAAGTGCAATCAGAGCTAAAGCGTAGAGGAAAACGGCTATTGGTGAACATCCTCCTTGATCTTTTTTATAGGAAAGGGGGAGATGAAAAGAGGAGTGATCATAAAGTGGAAATAAAAAAAGATAGCCACGGCGGCTATCTTGAGGGGATGGCTTGGGAAGAAATGGGATTAACTGTTCTGGAACGATTGCTCCAGGGTTTCCAGTTCCATCATCAGTTCCAGCATGGTTTCTTCGGCCTGTTCCAGCGTGGCTTTTAAGCTGGTTTGCTCATTCATCAGCTTGAGCAAATCTTCTTTACGCGAAGCTTCATACAGGCTGCTGTCAGCCAGCTGTTCTTCAATACTGGCCAGACGGGGCTGGATTTTTTCAATCTGGTTTTCACATTGTTCAATTTTTTTCCGCAGCGGACGGGTTTCTTCACGGCGCTGCGCCGCCAGTTTGCGTTGTGCTTCTTTATCGATTTTGGCCGGTGCGGCAGTCTTGTTGGTACTGGCGCTGGCCTGTGCCAATGCAGTTTGAGCATTGATCTGCTGCTGACGGGCCTCACGTAACCATTTGGCATAATCCTGCAAATCACCGGCAAATTCAGTACAGCGTCCGGCATGCACCAACAGCAGGTCATCACAGACACTGGCAATCAGCTGACGTTCGTGCGATACCAGTACCACCGCGCCTTCAAAATCCTGTAAGGCCATGCTCAGGGCATGACGCATGTCTAAATCCAGATGGTTGGTCGGTTCATCCAGAATCAGTACATTCGGGCGCTGCCAGACAATCAGGGCCAAGGCCAGACGGGCGCATTCACCGCCGGAGAAGCTTTCGCACGGCGTATCCATACGTTCGCCGCTAAAACCAAAACTGCCGAGGAACGAACGTAGGGTGGCTTCACTGATCTGTTTGTCGGCCAGACGTGACAATTGCAGCATCGGGCTGGCTTGGCCATCCAGTGCATCCATCTGATGCTGGGCAAAGTAACCAATATTTAGCAGTTCAGAGGCTTTGCGCTGGCCATTTATTAGCGCTAAATCACCAACCAGTGATTTAATCAGGGTGGATTTACCGGCGCCGTTCATGCCCAGCAGGCCAATACGCGAGCTTGGGGTAATCTGCAGGTTGATTTTGCTGGCAATACTTTTGCCCGGATAGCCAATTTCGGCCTGATCCAGAGTCAGTAAGGGTGAACTCATTTTGGTGGGTTCACGGAAACTGAAAGTAAACGGGGTATCGACATGCGCCGGCGCCAGCAACTGCATTTTTTCCAGCTGTTTAATCCGGCTTTGCGCCTGACGCGCCTTGGTAGCTTTGGCTTTAAAACGGTCAATAAATTTTTGCAGATGTGCGCGGGCTTCGACCTGCTTTTCAAAGGCCTGTTGCTGCTGGGCCAGACGTTCACTGCGGGTCACTTCAAAGGTCGAGTAATTGCCGGTATATAAGGTTAGTTCCTGATTTTCGATATACAGGATATGATCGGTCACTGCATCGAGAAAATCGCGGTCATGCGAAATCAGGATTAAGGTGCCTTGATAGGCATTGAGCCAGTCTTCAAGCCATAAAATAGCATCTAAATCCAAGTGGTTGGTCGGCTCATCCAGGAGTAGTAAGTCGGAGCGACTCATCAGGGTGCGCGCTAGATTTAAACGCATGCGCCATCCACCGGAGAAACTGGAGACATCTAGGCGCAGCTGATGTTCCATAAAACCGAGACCAGCCATTAACTGGGCGGCTTTAGATGGGGCAGAATAGCCATGAATTTCATCAAAACGGCCATGTAATTGTGCCAGTTCGCTGTTACTGAGCTGTTCAGGTTGTGCCAGCTGTTTCTGAATCTGCCAGTATTCTTCATCGCCCGATAACACAAAATCCAGCGCCGGTATATCCAGGGCTTTGACTTCCTGGGCCATATGCGCAACGGTCCAGCCCGATGGACGGGTCAGGCTGCCTTCATCTGCCCCCAGTTCTCCCAGTAAGGCGGCAAATAAGGTCGATTTGCCGGCGCCATTGACTCCGGTGAGGCCAACTTTCCAACCCGGATGGATCTGCATGGACGCTTTTTGAAATAAGACACGACCACCACGGCGTAAAGAGACTTGGTCAAATTGAATCATTGGACTCACTAAACTCAGGAACAGAATGCGCCTATTCTAAAGGATGCGCTCTGGAAAACAAAAAGCTGGCGCAGTTTATTTCAGGTGCCACAGTGGCAGTAAATAGAAAAAGAGTGAAAAAGCGGGCGCCGTGTCATCTATCGGAAAGCAGCTATGCAAGGTTTTTTTATAAAACCAAGCCCGATATATTAAAATTTCTGATAAAAAACAAAAACAAATGTACGGTGACAAAAATGAAAAACGGAGTTTTGTTGTTGTCGACACTGGCCTTGTGTGGCGTCAGTGGCCTGGCTCAGGCCAATCCGCAGGTCTGTGTTTTTGATCTGTTGGGACGGGCCGGAGAATCCTATAAATTGCTGGAAGAATGGGCCTTGGCCAGCAAGCGCTGGGGCAGCAATGTCAGTATGAAAGCCTATCAGGATGAAGCCCAGGTCGAGCGCGATTTTAAGGCGGGCAAGTGTGATGGTGCCTATATGACCTCAATGCGGGCGCGGCAATACAATAAATTTGCCGGTTCGATTGATGCACTGGGCGGTGTGCCAAGTAATAGCATTGCCCAGAAAGCCATTAGTTATGTGCTGGACCGGCGCAATAACCGCCGTCTGGTGACCCGGATTGGCCAGGAAACCTTTGAAGTGGCTGGCATCGGCCAGATTGGCTCGGCCTATATTTTTGTTAAAGATCGGGCCATGAACTCGGTTGAGCACATCAAAAACCGGAAATTTGCGATTCTGCATTATGATCCGGCACAAAAAATGATGGTGGAGCGGGTCGGTGGTATTGCAGTCGATTCCGATATTTCCAATTTTGTACGCAAGTTTAATCAGGGCGAGGTTGATATTGTGGCCGCACCGGCCTATGCCTTTAAACCCCTGGAAATTGAAAAAGGTTTGGGCACACGCGGTGCCATGATTGATTTTCCGGTGGTCAATGTCACGGCGGACCTGATTATCCGGCCAGAAAAATTCGCAGATGGTTTTGCAGTGCAGTCCCGGCGCTGGTTTGTCCAGCAGATTCCGAAAAACTTTGCCATGGTGAAACGTCTGGAAGCGGAAATTCCAAATAAATACCGCACCCGACTCAGCAAGGAAGATCAGGACAAATACCAGAAACTGCTACGTGATGGCCGCATCGAACTGACTGAAGAAGGCATTTATGATGGCTCGATGATGCGGGTACTGAAACGGGCACGTTGTACGGTAGAACGCACCAATTTTGAATGTTCACTTGGCGGTGAATAGAGAAAATGGTTATAAGTTTGTAAAAAAGTGGCCACGATGTGTAAATTTTCGCCGCGCTACCTGAAATTTTTAAGCCATTGAAAATTCTGCTGATCTCTGCAATTTGTGGGTTTGAGATCAGCAGCTGTATAAATTGAATTGGTCACGATTTAAAAATATTTGGAGTAAAAGCTCTATTTTTTTAAAAACAAGTTGCTTAATATTCAGCAAGTGTATGGACACTCTTGATGAAAGACGATTCTGTAAGGACAAATACAATGAAAAAAACAATTCTCGCGCTTTCTGCACTTGCTACTTTGGGTATGGCCAGCAATGCTCAGGCAGCCAAGGTCGATGTATGTATCTTCGATTTACTCGGCAAATCTGGTGAATCTTATCAAATGGCCCAGGAATGGGCGCTGGCCGCGAAAGGCTGGGGCGCAGACATCAACCTGATTCCCCGTCAGGATGAAGCCGTGGCCGATAACGACTTTAAAGCCGGCAAATGTGATGCGGTTTTCCTGACTGCGATGCGTGCCCGTCAGTACAATAAATTTGCCGGTTCGATTGATGCACTGGGTGGTGTGCCCAGCAATGCCATTGCCCAACGTGCGATTACTTTTGCCCTGGACAAACGTAATGCCGGCAAAATGGTCACCAATCTGGGGGGTAAAAAATATGAAGTGGCGGGAATTGCACCTTTAGGTTCGGCCTTTATTTTCGTCCGTGACAAGAATATTGATTCGATTGAAAAAGCTGCCGGCAAGAAATTTGCGGTACTGGGCTATGATGATGCACAAAAAATTATGGTGCAACGTGTCGGTGCTCAGGCGGTAATCTCCGATGTCTCTAACTTTGTGGCGAAATTTAATAATGGTCAGGTCGATATGGTTGGTGCGCCAGCCTATGCCTATAAGCCGCTGGAAATCTATAAAGGCTTGGGCAGCAAAGGCGCCATGTTTAATTTCCCGGTGCTGCATGTCACGGCTGATTTAGTGATTAGTCCGGAGAAATTCCCGGCCGGTTTTGGCCAGAAATCGCGTGACTGGTTCTCGAAAAATCTGCCAAAAAGTTTGGGCATGATTAAACGTCTGGAAGCAGGTATTCCGGCCAAATACAAAATGAACCTGAGCGCGGAAGAGAAAACCAAATACCAGAAGCTGTTACGTGAGGGGCGGATGGATATGACCAAACGCGGTATTTATGATGCGTCGATGATGAGCGTACTCAAACGTGCCCGCTGTTCTGTCGATAAGGCCAACTTCGAGTGTTCACTGGGCGGTGAATAAGCTTCATTTTTAAGGAAAAACAACCCGGCATCTGTGCCGGGTTGTTACGTCTGGAACCTTGTCACTTGGGCCATTGCAGTTCAGGTCAAATCACGTAAGCTAATCAAAAATAATAGTTTCATCTTTGTCCAAGCCTAAAAAATAGAGATGAGTTGTTTCATCCAAGGCATACAGACAGGAGGAGCAGGAGAGGGTGATCTCCAAAGGTAAAAAGAACAAGGATGGATAGGCAAAAACAGCTTTTTAAAACATTAAACACGATTCAGTACAACTGAAAACAACAAGAACAGCAATAAAGGAAAGATCAATGAAATATTATGCTCAAGGCATCGCACTGGCTGCAGTGATGGGACTCGGTGCGACTGCAGCACAGGCCAAGCAGACAGTGTGTGTCTTTGATTTGGTGGGAAAAAGTGGTGATGTGTATGCGCTGATGCTGGACTATCAGCTGGCGGCCAAAGCCTGGGGCGCCGATATTGAACTGCGCGTCGGGCAGAATGAAGCGGTAATTGCCGAAGATTTTAAAGCCGGTAAATGTGACGGGATTAGTGTCACCGGTATGCGCGGGCGTCAATTTAACAGCTTTACCGGTTCTCTGGATGCAATTGGTGCAATTCCCGATTTAAATCTGGCCGTCAAAGTCATGCAGGGGCTGGCCAGTCCGAAATTTTCCCGCTTCATGACTCAGGGCCAGTATGAAGTGGCTGGTGTAGTGCCTGTTGGTGATGCCTTTTTAATGGTCAATGACCGCAGTATTAATACCGTGGCCAAAGCTGCCGGTAAAAAAATTGCGGTCCTGGATTATGACCAGGCACAAAAAATTATGGTGCAGCAGATTGGCGCGCAGGCAGTCAGTTCAGATGTCACCAACTTCGGCAGCAAGTTTAATAATGGTCAGGTCGATATTATTGGTGCGCCGGCCGCCGTGTTTAAGCCGCTGGAGCTGCATAAGGGCCTGGGCAGTAAAGGCGCGATTGTGAATTATCCGATTTTACAGGTGACTGGCAATATTATTATTCGCCCGAACAAGTTCCCGGCCGGTTTTGGCCAGAAATCACGGGAATGGGTTAAAGGTCAATTGCCACGTGCCTTTAACATCTTGGGTAAAATGAAAGCCGATATTCCACAAAAATACTGGATGAATATTCCGGCAGCCGACAAACCGGGCTATCAGAAGATGATGCGTGAGGCGCGGATTGACCTGACCAAACGTGGCATTTATGACAAACGCATGATGAAGCTGCTGTGGCAATTCCGCTGTAAGCAGGACCCGAAAAACTTCGAATGCGGCCTGCAGGATGAGAATTACAAACAATCTTGATAAAATTAGTCTGAATTGACTTTGAATTGAACATGACTGACCATATATTGGGTATGTTATACTTGATATGTGGTCTTTTCTGTTAAAAGACATTTGAATCGAACGAGGAATCCGACATGAATGCCCAAGCCCTTGTGCTGACTGACAATGCTGCGAACAAAGTACGCCAATTGCGTGACAGTGAAGGCAACCAAGATTTAATGTTACGCGTTTATGTGACCGGTGGTGGTTGTTCGGGCTTCTCTTACGGCTTTAACTTTGCTGAAAGCATGAATGAAGATGATGCTGAATTCGTGAATGGTGACGTAAAAATGCTGGTCGATTCACTTAGCTATCAATATCTGGTCGGTTCAGTGGTGGACTATTTAGAAGGTCTGGAAGGTTCACGTTTTGTGGTTCAAAATCCGAATGCCACGACTACGTGTGGCTGTGGTTCTTCTTTCTCGATTTAAGCAGAATTTTAAAATACTCAGCCCTCTATTTTGAGGGCTTTTTTAATATCTTTTTTAATATAAAGAGATTGGCCTAGACTGCGGTCAATGTTCCTAAAATCCGGTAGCCTTTGGCCCCAGTCACAGCCGGGAAATTGCCACTTTGCTGGTTCAGAAAACGCATCGCCAACCAGGCAAAAGCAGTGGCTTCCACCCAGGTCGGGTTAATACCTAAATCCGCCGTGGTCTGTACACTCCACTCATGTTTGCGTAAGCGCCAGCGCAGCTGTTCCAGTAAATAGGAATTATAGGCACCGCCACCACAGACATAGACTTCACCGGTGTCCATGCCGGAGCGGTAAATGGCTTTTTTAATCGCGCGGGTGGTCAGTTTTAACAAGGTGGCCTGTACATTTTCCGGGGTATCTTCCAGTTCCTGATAGGCCAGGTCATTGCGCCAGTCGGCAATCTGCTCATCCAGCCATTCCAGGTTGAAATCTTCACGGCCGGTACTTTTTGGCGGCTCTTTGGAAAAATATTCATGTGCCTGCAGCCGGTCCAGCAGGCTGCGAATTGGTTGGCCATAAGCCGCCCAATTACCGTTTTCATCATAAGGCTGGCCGGTGTAGCGTTCACACCAGGCATCCATCAGGATATTGGCCGGGCCGGTATCAAAACCATAGACTTTTTCCGGCTGTCCGGCAGGCAACATGCTGACATTGGCAATCCCGCCCAAATTCAGAATCACCCGGTGGATGCTGTCATGCTGGAACACGTCCTGATGAAAAGCTGGTACCAACGGAGCACCTTGTCCACCGGCAGCCATATCACGCCGGCGGAAATCCGAGACCACCGGCAGCTGGGTTATTTCGGTAATAATATTTGGATCACCAATTTGCAGGGTAAAGCCATGTTCAGGCCGGTGGCGGATGGTCTGGCCATGTGAACCAATGGCACGAATCTGGCTGCGATCAAGCTGGTGTTCTTCAATCAGGCGGTTAATGCCATGTCCAATCATTTGCGCCAGCGCCACATCGGCCTTGCCCATCCGGTCAATTTCATTGTCATCCGGCAGGGTCAGGGCCATCAGTTCATCGCGTAAATCGGGATCGAAGCTCAGGGTCAGGGTGGCATGAAGCTGTAAAGGATCAAAAGAAGCAGCAACAATATCGACACCATCCATACTTGTGCCGGTCATTACCCCAATATAGATCGCTGTCATGGTTATTCTTAAGCCTGCAATGTGCTGAAAAAGTGTTAGTATATCGCACAAATTGAATAACTGATGTGTTTGGGTTTTGTGATGTCAAATTTCTTGCCAGCTGAAGAACAACTTGCCCTCATCCAACGAGGTACGCATGAAATTATTTCTGAAGAAGATCTTCTAAAGAAATTAAAAGAGAACCGTCCTTTAAAAATTAAAGCGGGCTTTGACCCGACTGCACCTGACCTGCATTTGGGTCATACGGTTTTAATTAACAAGCTGAAAGTGTTCCAGGATTTGGGGCACGAGGTCTTCTTCCTGATTGGTGACTATACTGCCATGATTGGTGACCCGACCGGTAAGAGCGCGACCCGTCCGCCGTTGTCACGCGAGCAGGTACTGGAAAATGCCAAAACCTATCAGGAACAGGTGTTCAAGATTCTCGATCCAAACAAAACCAAAGTGGTGTTTAACTCGGAATGGTTTGCTAGTAAAACAGCGGCCGATTTAATTCAACTGGCCTCACAGCAAACTGTGGCGCGTATGCTGGAGCGTGATGACTTCACCAAGCGTTATAACAACCAGCAACCAATTGCGATTCACGAATTCCTGTATCCGCTGGTACAAGGCTATGACTCAGTGGCTTTAGAAGCCGACGTAGAGTTGGGCGGTACTGACCAGACCTTTAACCTGCTGATGGGCCGTACCTTACAGGGCCGTTATAACCAGGAAGCACAGGTGTGTATTACCGTGCCAATTCTGGAAGGTTTAGATGGCGTCAACAAGATGTCGAAATCATTGGGCAACTATATTGGTGTATTTGATGCCCCAGGCGCGATGTACCAGAAAGTACTGTCTATGCCGGACTCACTGATTGAGCGTTATTTTGACCTGCTCAGCTTCAAGTCTGTGGCAGAAATCCAGCAGTTACTGAAAGAAGTGGCGGAAGGCCGTAACCCGCAGGATGTGAAAAAGATTCTGGCGCTGGAACTGGTCGAGCGTTTCCACGGTGCGGAAGCTGCAGCCAATGCACATAAAGGTGCGGGTAACCTGATTACCGAAGGTGAATTGCCAGAAGGTACACCAGAAGTGACCATTTCACGTGGCGAATATGGCGGCGAGATTTTCATTGCTTCTATTTTACGTGCAGCAGGCTTAACCAAAAACGCGGCGCAAGCCAAAGATGCAGTCGGTCGTGGTGCAGTGAAAGTTGATTGGCAACCAGTCGATGCCTCATTCTCGGTCAAAGAAAACGTAACCTTGATTGTACAGGCCAGTAAAAAGGCCATTGCCAAAGTCACCTTTACCGACTAAAAACGCAGTTAAGTATTTGAATTAAAATGCAGGCTTCGGTCTGCTTTTTTTATGTTTAAGATTTATTCCCTTTAGCCGTAAAACCTCGCCCTTCAGGTCGGAGAGGATGTCAAGATATTGCTTATAAGATATTTAAATATTTAAATTTAAAAAAACCTTATAAAAACAAGAATTAAATTTTTCCGATTGTCTTGATTTTGTCATATTTTATGTTTAAGATTTATCCGTCTAAATATGTGGTGTCTACATATCTAGAGGGTAAATTGCTATTTGATGACGTTTCATCCCCAAGAAGCGTGGAAATAGCCGAAAATAATAATGACAATAACATATGGATCCGTAAAAGATTCAACTCCGAGGGAGAGATTTTGGGAGAGATCTCTTTCTTTTTTTATCCAAAATTTAGCCTTTGACCTGAAAAAAGCGGTTTTTTGAGCAGCTTGAGCGGTGTCTGCCCCATGGTTGCCCGCTGCAAAAATCCGGCGTATAAATAAATCCGGATCATCATTTCCATATAAAAAATAAACTCGAGCCAGAGGGAGCGCATGTATTCCTATAATACCGATACCCATGATCAGCAGCTGGATGCCATTTTACGTTTCCTGTGTGAATATCAGCCGCAAAGTGAAAAGCAGTTTGCCTATCAACCGGTCAAGACGCTGTTTGAGCAATTGGAACTGTCGGCCATGTATCAGCTATTTGCCCTGATTCACGAGCAACTGCCGCGTAAAGCCAGACTGCTGTTTGCGGCCGAAGATTATCGCGGTAAACAGGCACTGGTCTTAGAGGTGATGCAGCATATTCGCGAACGGGTTTAACTATTGTCATGAAATCTTGATCATTTTTTCATCTGCCTTACATGTTCAGGCCATAGACTCAATCAGACAATTCCAATTAAAACACTGAGTCTCAGGGTAATTGCCAGATGAATATATTGAATAAAAAAACCATATTATCAATAGCCTGTCTTTCTGTTTTCATGACAGCCTGCGGGGATAATGACCGTCAGACTACTGCACCGACACCAGTAGTCGAGGGCAAAGCAGTTGAACTGAATATTCTGCATATCAATGACCATCACTCCCATTTAGATGAAGAGCACTGGAACTTTAGCCTGGCACAAGGGGCTGAGGAAGAAAATTATAGCGTCAGCCGGGGCGGTTTTGCTCGTGTCGCCGGTTTAATCAACCGTCTGGCAGAGGAATATCCGAATGTGATCAAACTACACAGTGGGGATGCGATTACTGGCGATCTATACTTTAACCTTTCTGAAGGTAAGGCCGATGCAGATGCCATGAATACGGTCTGCTTTGACAGTTTTGTGCTGGGTAACCATGAATTTGATGCCAAAGATGCAGGCCTACAGAAATTTATTAACTATCTGGATGCCGGTAACTGTGCCACACCAACCCGTATTGTATCGGCCAATGTGAATTTTGGGCCATCTTCGCCGCTGTATCAGACCCAGCGCATTGAAAAGTCGTTTATATTTGAACGTGGCGGTGAAAAGTTTGCCATTATTGGCCTGACCATTGCCGACAAAACCAAGAATGCCTCTCAGCCGAACAGTGACACTACGTTTGCCAATGAAGTTGAAGCGGCTCAACAGGAAATTGATCGCCTGAAAGCTCAAGGCATCCACAAGATTATCCTGCAAACCCATACCGGTTTTGCCCTGGATCAGCAACTGGCTGCGGCTTTAACTGATGTTGATGTGATTGTCGGCGGTGATTCACATACCTTATTAGGTCCGGACAGTTTAGAGGCGGTCGGCCTGAGTCCGAGTGGTGCGTATCCGACCCAAGCGCGAAATAAAGATGGTGATCTGGTCTGTATTGCCCAGGCCTGGCAGTACAGCTATGTGGTGGGTGATTTAAAGGTCAAGTTCAATCCGCAAGGCCAGGTGGAACAGTGTAGTGGCACACCGCACATTTTAGTGGGCGATGACTTTAAGCGTGAAAATACCGAGAGCAAACAGTTTGAAGCCTTAAATGCAACCGAACAGGTGGCGCTGCTGGAGCGTTTTAAAGCGGCGAATATTCCGATGCAGGTGGTCAGCCCATATACCGCGACCTTAAATGTGCTGCTGCCATATCAACAACAGAAACAGAATTTTGCCAGCACGGTGGTGGCTCAGGCAACCGATAACCTGTGTTTACGCCGTGTACCGGGGACGCAGCGCGATACCAGCCGTTCTAGTCTGGGCGATATCTGTAACCAGAATCCGCATGTCATTGCTCATGGCGGCGATATTCAGCAGATGATTGCCGAAGCCTTCTTGCAACAAGGTAAAGTGTACTTTGATGCCGATCTGTCATTCCAGAATGGTGGTGGGGTGCGTGTAGATGTCGCAGCAGGTCCAGTCACCGTAGAGAAAATCTATCAGGTACTGCCATTTAAAAATACACTGGTCCGTTTGGATATGACTGGTGCAGAAATTAAAGCCACGCTGGAAGATGCGATTAGCGGTGTGGTTGAGCAGAGAAATACCGGCAGTTATCCATATACTGGTGGTTTACGTTGGCAGGTAGATTTAACCCAGGCCAAAGGGCAGCGTATTAGCCAGCTGGAAGTGCGTAATGCAAGCGGTAGTTATGAAGCACTGGTCTTGGATCGAACCTATAAAGTGGTGACTATCGACTTCCTGGCCAATGGACAGGACTACTATAGCAGCATGAAAGAGGTGACAGGCGAGCGCCGTATGGATGTGGGCCTCGATTATGCCGAAGCGTTTTTACAGTATGTCGAGCGTTTACCGGGAACAACCGGACAAAAATCACTCGGTAAATTGCCAACAGCGGATTACAGCACGCAGAAATTTACTGAATAAGATAAAAAGAAAGCCAGCAAAAAATCCCGTTCGCGGGATTTTTTCTTTTGAACAAAACTAAGAGCTAACTCGCTCTTTTAAGGGCGAGTTAGCTCTTTTTTAATGACATGGACTTTTTAGCATTTTTTTCTGACGTTGGTGTTCTTTGTTCTTCAATGTATTTTTTCACTACATCCAAACTTGCGCCACCACAGGATACAGCGCAGTAACTAGGCGACCAAAAGTGATTGCCCCATAGTTTTTCCTTAACTTCATCCCAAAATGAACGCCTTAAAACATAAGAACTTTTCCCTTTCAGTTTTCCAACTAGGTTGGAAACTGAGTGCTTTGGATGAACACTTACAAGCAGGTGGATGTGATCATCTTCACCATTAAACTCAATAAGCTCACAATCCATTTGCAAGCAAGTTTCTTTCATAATCTCATTTAAAGAAGTAAGCATTTCCATTGTTAATACATCTCTTCGGTATTTCGTAACAAATACTAGATGAACAATATTGTTAAAAACACATGATCTACCTGTTCTCCACTCGTACATATTAACCACACACTAGATTTACATTGATCTTATTTTAAGCTAAAATAAGCGTATTCACTAGAGGTTTTTTAATTGCTAACAGGCATCAGGTTAAGGGTGTATCCAACTGAACATCAAAAGCTGATTTTAAGTCAGTGGATGGGTTGTGCTCGTTTTATTTGGAATGCCAAATGTGATGAAGATAAATACTTTCGAGGATTTGCCCGTAAGTTTGCAACTTTTGATCACTATTATGAAACCCAAGATCAAAAATACGCTCACTTTAAATCAGATGAGATTAGTTCATGGCTTGCAAACTGCCCTAGTACAATACAAAAGAACTCAACCGTTAATTGGTACAACACACTCAAAAAATCTATTAAAGGTTTATGTGGGCGACCAAAACGTAAAAAGAAGACAGATAAAGGTTCGATTCATTTAACCTCTGATTTATTCGAGTTTCGCACGGAAAGAAATAAGCGCAAGCTATATATCGGTGGTAAAAAATTTAATATAGGCTCATTAAGTTTTAAGGCTCATGCTAACTTTAAAGAACCGAAATCCCTTTATATTCGCAAAGAGCGTGGTCAATATTTCGTTTCTTTCTGCTATGAAGATGGTGTTGAGATTCAAGAGTTTGACGGTAAGAAATTCGATGCTAAAAAATACGCCAAAAGACAGTTAGATCATTTGCAGGGCATGGACGAAGAACAACTACAAAAAATAGTGGTTGGTATAGATCGTGGTGTCACCATTCCTGTTCATGCAGGCTATGAAGAATTTGATTTCTCTAAAGAACAAAAGAATCATTTAACAAAAGCAGATCGCTACATTAAGCGACTGCAAAGAAAACTCGCTCGACAAGTAAAAGGCTCAAACCGAAGAGCTAAGACTAAACATCGAATTGCGGTGCATCACTCTAAGAAAGCCAATATTCGCAAGGACTTTGCTCATAAGACAAGTCATAGCCTAGTTAATGGTTTAGCTAAGGTATTTATCTTTGAAAAATTAAATACCAAGAGCATGACTAAAAAGCCTTTACCAAAGATCGATGAATCAGGTCGATTTATTCCAAATAAGGCTAAAGCCAAAGCAGGCTTAAACAAATCTATCCTGAACGTGGGTTGGCATAGAATTGCATCATTCCTAGCTTACAAAGCAGTTAAGCTAGGTAAAGCGGTATTTACCATCAATGCTTCTTATACAAGTCAAGAGTGCGCTTTATGCGGTCACACTCACCCCAACAATCGCAAAAGCCAAGACAGGTTTAAATGCGTGAGTTGTGGACACATTGACAATGCAGATCACAATGCATCAGTTGTTATTAAGAACAGGGCGATTAATTTAATTTTAGACAGTGGAACGCTGTTGGATGACAATCATTTGTCATCTAGTGGGCGCAGAGGTGTTCGTAAGACGACTAAGGGTGTTAAAGCCCTTTTTCGCAGTACCAATGAAGCGTCAAAAGAGATGTGTGCAACTTAGGTTGCACTACGGAAACTCGGTTGCTTTAGCTCCGAGTAGTTCATTTGTGCAAAAAATAAGTGAAAAACCGGTTTTTTTAGCCGTTTCGTAGAAAAAAGATACATACGTGAAAAATAAAGTGAATTGGGGCTTGCAATGATTCTGAAATCCTCTAGAATGCACCCCATACCGACGAGATACACGGAAACGAACGAAGCACGAAGTGCTGAGTTGTTAAGTTTATTAAGTCCAGCTTCTGGCACTGACGAGGTGTTAGAAAGATCATTAAGAGATTATGAAGAACAACTTGTGTGGATTTTTACTGGTTGAT
>ERZ1023263.122-NODE-122-length-27724-cov-19.555748_pt1 | contig 27724 bp, 27 predicted proteins | sample MGYA00380461_ERZ1023263 | MGnify/ENA primary metagenome ERZ1023263 (study PRJEB33173, sample SAMEA4830316) | metagenome | study: EMG produced TPA metagenomics assembly of the PRJEB25223 data set...
TTTGAAAATTATATCGCTGAAAAAGCCTTTACAGATAGGTTTGTGCAACAAAGCCTTACGAGACTGCAATCATAAAAATTTAATATTCTCTGTCTTTCAAGCATATTTGATTTAGGAGTTAACCTTATTGCTTATCATCGTATTCTGATTTGAATAGGATATGATCAACAAGTAGACCGCCACTGTGACCATCAATATTAAGAGTAAATAAAAAGGTAAGTGAATGCCGAACTGATATAGAAAAGTGCTCAGTAAAGGCGCCACAATGAGACCAATCGCTTGAGTAGCTGTACAAATACTTGCCATTTTGACTTGAGCAGCTTGCGTAACAGATTGAGCCGCCCCTGTGGTAAATGCAGGCAAAAGGCTTGCCACTCCGACCCCATAAAATAAATAACTTATTTGAAACATCCAAATATGGATTGCACTTAAAGATAGGATGAGTCCAATAACCATGCTAAACGTACCCACCAATACCAAAGCTTTCAGTTTTAAATGAAGTACTTTTACAATCAGGATCTGAGTAATCACTAAGCTAAAACCAACAATGAGCATACATTGGGAAAAATAAATCGCACTTTGTTGTGAGCTTAAATGAAAATGGTCTTGAATATAAAAACCTGCCGTCATATTGAGCGTCACGATAGCCATATAGGTAGTAAATCCTAAAATAAGCCAAGGAATAGCTGGTTTTAATGAAAATGAATGCTCTATTTTTACAGGCTGTTTTTGATCCAATATTGTGTTTTGTTTACCCTCATCATGTTTAAAATACATTGTGATAATCAAACTAAAAATCACCAATAAAATAACTGCAATCCACATTGGCAATAAAATTCCACCGAACAATAACACTGAAGTTAGAAATGGGCCGACGATCATACCTAAACTATTCATCGCACCATACATTGCCATTTTTTGACTGCGTTGTTGTTCCTCTGTGACATGTTGCATGACATAACTTTGTAGACCTATTTGTGGCATAGCCATAAAACCACCAGTACTTGCTCGACTAATCACCAACAAAGCAAAAACTATCATTACGGGTAATGTTTGTTGTATTCCCCAATAAAGAATCGCTGTAAATATAGCCCAAGTAATGGTCATGCCCCAGAAACCATAATTCATTAATTGATAAGGAGTCTGTATTTTTTCCCCTCTGGCAATCAGAATAGATGCAATCGCCATACAAATTGCACCCGCTGAAACAATTACTCCGCCCTGTACTTCTGTTAAGCCAAGCTCACGAATTAATGGGGCAAGTAAAGGTAAAATCATTGAAAAACAAGTACCGTTGGCTAGAGTTGCCCAAGCCAATAATTTAAAATTTTGTTGCATAGGTAGTATTCATCAAAAGAAAAGGCATCTAAAAGATGCCTTCTGGATAAGATTAGTACTTGAGAGTGTAGCTCAAACCATAGGTACGACCTTGAGCAGCCAAGCTCGAAATATCGCCGTAAACCGTTGAAACTGCTTGGCTATAAACAGACTTATAGTCCGTATTCCACACGTTATATACACCAAAACCTAAAGTTCCTGGACCTGCTTTTGCATTGGCAATCACATCCATCACTGCAAAACCTTTGATTTCTGCTGGAGGACGAGTACTACCATTCGCAATCGCATCTTTACGTGCTTCATCCGTACCATCAATAGCCAAAGCTTGTACTCGTAAACCTAAACCATCATTGAATTGCCAGTCTGAATAAACCGTTGCTTTCAAAGGTGCTACACGAATTGCATCTAACTCTTGCCATTTACCATTTGAGTTTTTGAACTGACCACGTGTATAAGCTAAAGTCCCACCTACATTCCAATCATCTGAAACGGTATATTTGACATTACCTTCAATACCATACACGCGTTCATCTGTATCAATAACTTCAATTGCAAAACTTGGAGGACCAAATTTCAATGACTTATCAGATTTGTTATAGAACACAGTGATCCCTGTGCTTAACGCATCATCTTGTAGACGCCAGCCCAGCTCAAAACTATTTACTTTGATTGGATCAATTGTTTGGTTACTTACGACAAAGTTTGCAGGGACATCTCTTAGCATACGTTGTACATCAGGTAAATTTGCACCTTGCGAGAAATTTGCAAACACCTGTTGTGCATCAGTTAAATGATAAAGTGCGCCTACATTAAAGAGTGTTGCATCATGCTTAACTGAACCACCTTTTAAGGTTTTAGCTTGGTATGTTGGAACGAAATCGGCAACCATTGCTTCAGAATATGGAACTGAGTCTTTAACATCACTATCGATGCGCTCATGACGAATACCTGCTTGTAGATTTAAGCGATCAGTTGCTTCAAATTGACTTTGTAAGAAGAAACCAAGCTTTTCAGTATCTACCTCAGGACCAAAAGCATAATTATTTAGGGGCTTAAACTTTAGACCATTACTACTGATAAAAGTATTTAGATCATAAAGTTGTGCTGTTTGTTTGCCATTTTCCTTATCGTAATCCACACCATAAGTTAGATTTAATGCACGTTCTGCCAGATTGAGTTTACTTTGAAGTGCTAAACGAGCACCAAAAACATCAATATCTGTTTCTGATTGGGTAACAATAAATGTTCTTCCACCTGGAATGGATGCATGTGCTAAAGCATTTGCACTTGGGAAGAATCGCCCTTTTTCAGTACGATAATACGCCTCTGCATTTAAAGTCTGACCAAGAAAATCCTGATTTTCATATTGTGCATTTACTGCACTGCGCTTAGTACGTGGTTGAGTATCAAGCTCTAAACCTTTTACAGCTTTTTGACTAGGTTTTGCCCCTAGAAGTAAAACAGATAAGCCTGGACCATAATCAGCGCCATATTCACTGTCCTGCTCATCGTTATAGTATTGCGCACCGATACTTAATTTTTGCTTATCTGCCAACTGCCAGCTTAAACGACCATTCACATCTACAGTTTCAGTATCTTGACGATCTGTTTGTGCAACTTCTGGACCTACACGATCACCTCGACTATCTTGAATTTCACCGCGTTGTGTATAGCTAGCACCTATAAAACCACTCCAATCCCCTTGGTTAAATGATGCAGACTGAAACGCTTCATAAGCTAAAGCATCACTTTTGAAATTATCACCTGAAGTAACGCCGAGTTTGGTTTCAAAATTTACACCATCACCCGAACCTCTTTTGGTGATGATATTGATGATCCCACCTGTAGCACCTGCACCATAAATACTACTTGCACCTGACACGACTTCAACACGTTCGATCATGTCTGGGCTAATGCTATTTAATTGGCGTGAACTATCGCGTGAGCCCGTTTGCGGAACACCATCAATCATATATTGCACTGTACGACCACGCATGGTCATCCCATAGTTACTGGTCGTACCTGAACTTGGTGTTAAAGATGGAACCAACAGTCCTAAAATATCTGCGGTACTTTTACCAGCAGCAGCTTGTTTTGCAATGTCTTCTTGGCTAATACTGTAAACAGTTCCCGCAATCTCAGCGATACTTTGAGCTGAGCGAGTTGCTGTCATAACAATCGGTGCCAGTTGATTTACGGTTGAAGTCTGCTCGACATTTTGAGCATAAAGTTGCGTACTGATCGCCAAGCTGAGCAGTGTTAATGATGTCGAAAGTGAACGAACTTTCATAAATGACCCCTAGATGAGTTGTTGCGTTTGTTTTGCTTTGCGAATAAGCAGTTGACTAAGCAACACGCTTAAAACAGATGAAACTGCGAGAATGAGATAGAAGTTTCCATAACCAAATGCTTTGGCTAAGAAACCTGAGACTGCACCGCCAATAAAATAAACCAATAGTTCGAAGCAAACTAAAATCGTAAAATCAGTACCAGCTTGTTCTTTGGAGCTGGTCTGCATGAAATGTGCATATAAGGCTGTCATTGCGATATAGCGGATGGCAAGAATGACAATGACAAAGCCACCAAGAAGTAAATGCCATTGATTCAACCAACTGAGTAAAACTGCAACACCCAACAAGGCGTAAACCAAACTGCGTGCCCAACCAGCCCAGATCAGCAATTGTGTTGCGGCTATTTTTTTTAATAAAAATGCAGCTGAAACAGCGGCTAATAATCCAATCCCTGCACCTATTACAGACATCAGCACGCCGATTTGTGACAACGACCATTTCTGATCAATCAGCATCGGATTCAGCATCGCCATAGCCGGTGCTTCGACAATTCGATAACATACGATCAAGGCTAATGCCCATAACATTTCTGGACGTTTAAATGCACGGATCAGACTTGGCGGCTGTTTTGAGATTTTCTCTACATTTGATTTTTCTTTAATCTGGAAAATAGCCAACATCGTCAATGCTGTCATAGCGGCTAAGGAAATCAGTGCAGTTTGCCAACCATAAAGCTCATACAGCCATAAAGTTGCTGCTCCACCAACCATACTGCCAAGCGCAACACCTATACTTTGCGCCATACTGCCTAGTCGATACTCAGATTCTGAAAAGGTTTCGACCGTATAGCCATCAATTGCGATATCTTGAGTTGCAGCAAAAGTTGAAATCCATAAACCGACAATAACAAATACACCAAGACCGTAATCGAATTGGGTAAGTGCCAAAGCAACGACCCCCAACACCAAAGCTATTTGCGTAAACAAAAGCCAAGTTTTACGTTTACCGAGTTTTTTGAAATAAAAACGATCAATTAGCGGTGCCCAAAAAAACTTGAATGCCCAAGGAATATAGAGCAGCGACAACATGCCAATCCAACGTAAATCTACGCCTTGATGACGCAGAATCGCAGGTAAGGCCACATTATAAAAATACAGTGGTAAGGCATGCGCGAGATATAAAACCACCACGACACTCAGGCTCAAGGCTGAGACTTTCTGAATATTTAATGAATTTTGATTCATAAATACCTCTGCAAAGCCCATTGTGTGGCTTCAGCTTTATCTACGCTCACAAAATATGGAACATGCCAAGCTTTGTGCAGAGCTGGTGTATCCAATCGAATACGATCTTCTTCATCTTGAGCAATACGAGCAAAACCCAAACAATATTGGTAAAAATCTTGTTTATATTGCTTATACCATTTGCCTTGGATTGCTCTATATTCCTCCGGAAATTCTGTATTTGCATCGGTTTGCATGATCAACACAAAATTTCGCTGATGTTCGAAATAGTGCTGAATCCGTGCTAACCATTGTTCAAATTCTGCAACAGAGACATTCGCCGCAAAGCGCATGTCTAAGATATGCATTTCATTGATATATAAGCTCATGTAACACTCAGGAATTTGGCTGGCTGATCTGCTAGCTGTTGTTGTGATGTTTGGTAATATTCCCCAAACTTGTGATAAAAAGTTTCTCGGAAGCAGTAGTACAACATCGCTGTTTTTTCAGGCATCGGTATTAACCGTTGGCTTTCATAACAAAGTTCTGCCACCACTGCTGCATAAGGTTTAACGGTATGATCTGGCTCACCCACAATTTTTTTAGCTTTCGAATGTTCAAAAATGTAAAAACTGAGTAACCGAATGGTTGGTCGCAAGAAGCCTTTGCCAAACACAGATTTGTCACCAAACAGGAGATGCCAACCGAGATCATTGTCATCACCATCGTAATAACGGCCTAAACGATCTCGTTTACCTTCATAAATTTCGGTATAGCCCACATCTTTGCCATCAATTCCGACGATTAATAAGCGGTGATGGTCATCTGCTAACATTTTGTCGAAGTAAACTTGTAACTCTAGTTCCGATTTATTTAACTGCCACTGAGGAATTACATGTGGCTCATGCATCCATTGATGTAATAAAGGAATATCCTGAGGATATTGCACTTGGCGTAAGTAGTACTGTGTACCATCTTCAAAGTATTCAAAATAATCTGGTAATTGCTGAGAGATTGTTTTCATATCGAACCTATAAAATGACGAATAAAATTAGCCCGCTTTTGCTTGGCGAGGTTGTTCTGCCCATGTTTTCAATGTTTCTGGGCTAACTGGATTTGCAATAGGATCAAGGAAGACAGGAACAGGACGTTCTGCTTCATCGTTATAACTTGTGGTAAATAGACGTACACGGTTTAAACAAATTTTGGTGTAACTTGGACGCAGCATGGCGAATTTATCAGCACGTTCAGCCAGTTCTGGGTGTTTTTGGTTAAATTCAACAATCGTGTTGGAAATGGTCTGCCAGAAATCAAGCTCAGAATATTCAGGATAGTCTTGCAAGAACACATTACAGATATAGCGGTAATGCACCATGAACAGACCTGTGAAAATAAAATGGCTTAGATCAGTCGCTTCATGACGGAGTAATAAATCTGCTTCAGATGGTAACTGAGCTAACTCAGGAAAATCCTCATCCACTAAATTGATGTCATCAATGAAATCTTTTAATACCATGGCTTTCGGCACACCATTTTCATGTACCAACATTGTGTTCTCACCGTGTGGTGAAAATGCTAAACCATAACGATATAAGCAAAGTAATAATGGACTCATGCTTACTTGAGCAAATTGTGCTAACCAATCCAAAGGACTTAAACCTGATGCTTGGATCAACACGCTCAGGATCGATTGACCTGAAATATCACGGTGTAACAATGCTGCTTGAGATAACACTTGATGAGATGGATCAACATAACGATCAACACTTTCACGCCATAAACAACCGAACAGCTCTTTAAATTGATACGGTGCACCGTCAATGCGGTCAAAACACGGCTGATGGATAGTTAAAGTCGCAACTTCACCTAAGAAAATCACACCTGTATTTTGTAAGTCTTGATCTTGTTGATGAATTCTTTTTAACCATGCGGTCACTGCTGGAGCTGCTAGATTACGCTTTGAGGGTAATCCACGATAAACAGCGGTATTAAAAATACTGACAGGCAACTTAATGTAATGGCGTTGTAGGTTTGACGTATTGCATAATGTGCGGATTGATTGCATCGGCACATAGCTATCTTGGCTGATATTTAACTCAATAATTTTCTGATCCACAATCTCATTGGCATAAGTCGGAACAAGCCATTGATGCCATTGCCAAGCATGTACGGGAATCAAAAAGTAATTTTGTGGATCTAGGTTTTTTTCTTGGAGAATATTGATGAACTGCTGTAGTTCATTGGCATCAAATTCATGTTGATATAAACCGCAGGCACTCCAATCTTCAGTACTTCGATACTCTGCTAAATCACGATGTACGGCTAACCACAACACTTTAACTTCAGGTGAAAGCTCTGGTGCAGCGCTTAAATAATCATCATAACCAAAACCCATACGCCCTTTACTCATGATGAGCCAAGGATGACCACGTAGCATGCCTTCAACTTTGTAATGTGGCTCTGTCAAAACCGCTATACTTGGCAAACGTGTTTCATTGAACAAATGTGCTTCTGCCAGCCAAGTATTATTCATTTCTTTGATCAAATACGCTTTGGTAAATGGCTTAACATTAGAACTGTCAGACATTGCGACAATAAACTCATGTAAGTTCCAAGCAGGTTGATCATTTTCCTGACTATGAGTCACATCACGTACCGAAGCTTCCTGAATATTCCAGTGTCCGAGTAGATATTGATTTCCTTGAAACTCATACTGACGATTGCCTAAATCTAAACGATAACGCCCTGCTGACAATGCTTTAACTTCAATAATTTCTTCGTATAGAAACTCTGCAATCGCCATTTCAATAAGACGTTGTCCTGCGGCACGCCATTGCTGCTGATTAATTTTTAAAGTTGCAAAGTTCATATCAGTTTCTCATATGTTGAATGTACAGAAGCAGTTTGTGTATGTGTGTTTGCACCACGACGATTAGGATGCGCCGTCATCACGTTCTGTTCTGTTTTCTTGAAAATTGAATGGTTTTTATTGGGAGAATTTTCGCAAAGGCACTCGTTTGATTGTGCTTTGTCATCTGCCATACAAATTTTTGGATTTTGAGAGAGATTAAAGTGTTGGAATGTCTGCGCTTGATTGCCTAATTCATAAAGAGGCTCAGCAAGCAATTGATTAATGATCTTTGCTGCACGATAAGCACCAAGACCTAAATCAGGTGTGCCGACACCATGACTATGCATTTCCTGATTTTGAACAAAAATATGACCATTCAGCCGATGTACAACACGATAGTCGTCTGTAATCTGCCAACGCTGTTTATGATCAAACTCGATGTATGGCTTGAGCAACTGCATAAAACCAAAATCAGGTGTGAAATAACCCGTCGCGGCTACAAGAAAATCACAGTCGAGATGAAAAGACTGAGCTGTAGCACGATGCTGGAAATGCAGTCGGATTTTTTGTGTATCCAATACTTCCGCATCTTTCAAATCACATTGACTATGTAAATGTGTCTGTAAGCTTTGACCTGCAATACTGCGGTGATAAAGTCTTTGATAAATTTCCCGAATGGTTTTTGCACTAATTCCCTTGTATAACAAGGCTTGTTGCTTTAACTGCTGTTCCTTTTGCTGCGCAGTCAAATCATAAAAATGCTGTGCATAATCTGGACTAAAATGTTCCAAACCTAATGGCGCATACTCCATCGGGAAGAAACCTTGAGAACGAGTAAACCAATGCAAATCAAACTGATGATTAACAGTATCTTGCTGTTCATCAAATAAGTCGATAAACACTTCAGCTGCAGATTGTCCAGAACCAAGTACGACCACATCGCCATGTAAATCTGTATCTGCATGCGTCATATACTGTGCTGAATGCAGACATTGTTGTGGACGGACTTTCTGAATCTTTGCCAAACATTCAGGCAAATATGGCACATTACCACTTCCAATCACTAAATGACGGCATAAATAACTTTGCTGAACACCGTTTGATTCAACGACTACTTTAAAACCTATCGTTTGAGGTTCAATCTTTAGAACCTGCGACTGGTATTCGATACAATCAAGTTGTTCTGCAACCCATTGGCAATAGTGGTTGTATTCACAACGTGGAATATGTGGCTGCTCTAAAAAGTAAAACTTATACAAACGTTGCTGATGACGCAGATAATTCAAAAAACTAAATGGACTGGTTGGATCAACCATCGAGACTAAATCTGCCATAAATGGCACTTGTAATACCGTATTAGGTAGTTGCATACCTGCATGCCAATCAAATTGCGCCTTTTGCTCAAAAAATACGTAATCGAGTGAGCTTTTGTTTTGTAGCAAACTAGCAAGACTTAAATTAAAAGGTCCTAGACCAATTCCAATAAAATCAAGCATAACTGACATCCTTCTGTGAAATACGCAGTGGATTTGGCAGTTGCACGTAAACAGATTGATTTTCTACAGGTGCGATCAACTCGTCTAATTCATGCAAACGTGTCAGCAAGTTGCCTTTATAAGGCAGCGTTGAATTGAACAGTAGTCCTTGTATTAAGGTACTCTCAGGATATTGCTGTAATTGCTCTTCTAAAAATCCAGTTAGATGCGCTAACAATTCATCTTCAGTGATATAGCCTGTTGCACCGATGGCATTAATAATCCCGAACAAAGTATTGCCAAAGAAATAATAACTAAAACGTTCATCAACAAAAGCTTTCGGACCTACCGCAAAGGCTTTTTCTTTCAGTTCAGGAAGTGCTTGCAGAATTTCAGTGGCAAATTCTTCAATATAATAAAAACCTTGGTTATCACGTAACCATAAAGTTTTAGGAAAATGGTTTTCGAGTTCTAATAATACATTTTGTTGATGTGACTCAAATGCCATACCATAACGATGGTATAGATACATCAAAGGCTGCAAACTGACTTCGAGGAACCGATTAAACCAATCTGAAGCAATCTCTGAAACTTCAGCATCAGGATGGGCTTTCGCAATTTTTGCAAATAAGGCATTAAAACGATTTAAAGGCTTGATCGGATGATCTTGGCACAAAGATGCGATACAAGTGACTTGTTGTTGTGGATGGAATGGTTGATCTCGGAAAATACAAATACTTTCATTGATCACTTCATCATCGATTTTTAAAGCGATCCAAGCTGGATCATTGACTGCTTTTAGACTTGGACACTGTTTAAGAATATTTTGCCCAAACTCACTATGCCACAGACGATGTGTCAATTCACCACGATGACATTCTTTGGCCAAATTCACTCGAATAGAATTGGTAATCATCACTGAAAGTGACGGCTTCATCATCCAAGGTGCATTGAAGCTCGCTAATGTGCGTATGGAAGTGGTTGGAGAGAATTGCCAACCACGCAAGCCCAAATCAATCAGTTGCCCTGTTTGCTTTAATCGTTCAAACCAAGCTTTGCCCTGTAAATAACGCGCTTGCCATGGATGTAAAGGAAGTAACTTATATTCCGCATGTGTCTTTAATAAATTGAGATCACTTTCAGATAAATACCACTGTAACGCAGTTTTTAATTGCGCTGAAATAGGTTCATCAGTCGCACTACCTTCTGCAATATAATCTTGGTGCACTAGCCAATAATGAAGTTGAGTCTTACCTTTATTTTCAGGAGAAAAGTTTAACCAATCTTCATGAACAAAGCCTGTCCTACTTTTTGGCGCGGGATGCATACTATGCCCTAAAATCAAAGCTTGCTCTGTTTCAATAAAGCTTTGCCCTGCTTTTACTAAATCATCAAATTCATATTCACGATTTTGTAAAAACTGTTGTAGCGCATCTCGACTTTGAATCCATTTTTCAACTAATGAAGCAGCATCTAGATGAACAGCGGCTTCTTGAACAAGTTCTTCTAGCAACAACCCAACAATTGCTACAGGACTAAATACCTTAATTTTTTCATCGATGATAATTTGCGGAAGATCTGCTAAGCGATGTCGCCCCACACAGCTCACATAAGATAAAGGGAAAAAGCAACGTGCTTGAATAGAGGTAATCGGTATTGATAACAGCGTCAAACCTTGGCTAAACGTCTGTAGTTGAAGAGATTGCTGACTTTTATGAAGCAAGTGACCTTTGCCAGTTTCTTGCGTATATGCATTGACGAAATGTTGTAACGCCAACCGATTAGCAAGTGAATGCATCTGTCAATATCCTCTTTCAAAAGAGTTAATTTGTTTTTCGAAATGTTTTAGGCCTGAAACACATCTTAAGTACAAGGGAGTTTGTAGTTAAGATAGAACTAATGATAATTATTATCATTTACTATTTCAATTCCATAAATAACCTAGAAAAACAACACTAAATCATTGAATTTATTTTGTTTAACAAGGAATATTGCTCAGTAAAGATACAAAAAGATAATAATAATTCTCATTAAATAAAATGATCAGCTTGTAGCCATCAATAGTTTTTATAGATGTATAAAATTTTTAAATAGTCTCAAATGTAATATTTCCCCACATCAAAAATCTAATATGTCAAAAAATAGGGTATACGGATTTAATGGTTGATGGGGCACCTTCACCCCATCAATCTGATACCACCCTCAGATGGTTGATAGATCGACTCCGTAGTTGAGTTCCTCTGCGAAGTCCGGCAGTCCGTAACCGATGGTTTTCTTGTAGAAAGGAGAGACCTTCGCAGTCGGTGCCTTCTTCTTGTGCTTCGTGGTGTAGAGCATTCGTGCCCGCATCACCTCGAAGGAGTAACCGCGCCCTTCACGGTTCTTGTCCTTGGCCAGTCGGTTGATGGACTCCGTGTAAGCGTTGGTGACGGGCATGTCCGTCTCGAAGTAGGTCATGGTCTCTTCGCGCCAGTTTCCCACTGCCCTGACCAGATCGCTCCAGACTTCCTTTTGGCCCTTCGGGATGGTAGCTATCCACTCGTCCAGGGCGGCTTCTGCCTGGAGCCGTGTGGTGGCGTCCCAGATGCCGTAGAAGCGCTCCTTGTGCTCGTAGGCGGCCAGCAGTTGCGGGAACGCGCCTGTCCAGGTCTCCATGATGAGGCGCTCCCGGTCTGAGACTTCGTGAGCGCGTTTCAGCAGGATTTTCCGGTCTCCATTGAGAGTCCGGCTCTGGGACGGTTTCAGCTCCTTTCTGAGGTCCTTGCGCACTCTCTCTAGGGCATCGTTGGCCATGCGCACCACATGGAACTTATCGACCACGATACGGGCCTGGGGCAGCACAGCCTTGACCGCTGCCCGGTAGGGGTTCCACATGTCCATGCTGACGATCTCGACCTTCTGACGGTCTTTCAGCTTCATCAGGTAGTTGGTCACCACGTCCTGGCGGCGGGTGGCCAGCAGGTCGAGCAGGGTTCGCTCCTCAATGTTGGGTCAGAATGCAGCGGTAGCGCTTGTTCAGGTATAGCTCGTCAATGCCCAGGATGCGGGGCGTCTCGAAGCGGTGCCAGCGCCCCAGCAACTCGGCGCGGGCGTTGAAGATGTCGCGCACCGTCTTCTCGTCCAGGCCGGTCTGTGCCGCCACAAAGGTGTAGGGGTGGTTGAAGGATTCCTTCTCCACGTACTCATGCAGCCGCAGTGTCATACGGAATCCGTCCACCATCTCCGGTAGCTGGGGCCTGAATGTTGTCTTGCAGGCCCGGCAGGTGTATCGGCGGCGGACCACCCAGAGAGTGACCCGCTTGCCGTGGATGGGCAGATCACGATAGGGAACGTCACGCTTGCCGAACCGTACGAACTCACCCTGCACGCCGCATTCCTCGCAGGCGATGGGATCGGGCACGTCCACCTGGAAGTGCATTTCGTCGTCGGTTGATTTGCAGCCCAGTACTTGGTATTGCGGCAGGTGAAGGATGTTGTCGGGAAGTTCGGTCATGGTGTTGTATAGGCGTAGGTGTCAGTCAGATCCATCCGACTCGGCATTGGTGTTTGCTTTTTTACCCAACAAGCTGCTGGAAACTAAAAGTAAGGCACCGAGGACAATTGCAATATCAGCCAGGTTGAAGGCCGGCCAATGCCAGTCTCGCCAATAGAAATCAAAGGAATCCACAACATAGCCGCGAAAGACCCGGTCAATCAGGTTGCCCATGGCGCCACCGAGGATAAGACTGTAAGCGATGGCTTCTCCTTTATGACGATTTTCAAGGATCAGCTTGATCAGAAAAATCGAGACCACTACCGCGATTCCGATAAAAAAGTAGCGCTGCCAGCCTCCACCATTCGCAAAAAGACTGAATGCGGCACCGGTATTCCATACGTGTACCCAGTTAAAGAATGAGGTCACTGAAATAGACTCGCCATATGCCATTGATTGTTGCACCAGCCATTTTACGGCCTGATCAGACGCTGCCAGCAGGCCCGATATGGACAATAGGGCATACGGCGAGAGCTTTTTGCCAATAATGAGCATTATTTAACCCTTCAACGCCAAAATGCGTCTAGCACCGTTAAGTACAATTACCCCCACGATGGTGCCGATAATCAGATCCGGATAATTGGACCCGGTCCACGCGACCAGAGCGCCGGCGGTGATGACCCCCAGGTTGATCACCACGTCGTTGGCCGAGAATATCCAGCTTGCCTTCATGTGCGCTCCGCCCTCCCGATGTTTGGATATGAGCAGCAGACAACTGGTATTGGCAATCAATGCGACGAAGGCGATCGCCATCATCATCAGCGATTCAGGCTCACTACCGAAAACAAAGCGTCGCACCACCTCGACGAGTACGCCGATAGCCAAAATCAGTTGCAGTACCCCTGCCAGATGCGCGGCACGTACCTGCATTTTCGCACTGCGCCCTACGGCATAGAGAGCCAGGCCATAGACGGCTGCATCGGCAAACATATCCAGGGAATCAGCGATCAGGCCGGTAGACTGGGCGATCAGGCCAGCAGTCATTTCCACCACGAACATGATCGCATTGATACCGAGCAACACGCGCAGAGTGCCTGACTCCTGCGTAGCAGAGACTGCCGAGCTCTCAGCGGCCTTGATCGTCTCTGGGTCGGCAATGACGGTTTCCTGAAGCGAGGCGCCTAGCCCCAAGGTCGCCAGTTTCGCGGTAATGGGCTCAGCCTCGCCGTCATGCACGACCTTCAACCGGCGGTTCGACAAGTCGAAGGACAGTGCCCGAATCCCCTCAACGCCGTTCAGGGCCAGGCGAATCATGCGCTCTTCTGATGGACAGTCCATCTTCGGCACGGCATAAACACTGACCCATCTCCCTGGCGCCTCGGAGGAGGCCTGCATATCGATATCCGCCGCAGGCCTTGCATGGTCGCCACAGGGGCCTCCGCAGTTTTTACTCATGATATGACTCCACTTGAATGTGATCGGGTTTTCATTTAAAACTATATAGTAGCTATAATGTCAATAGCGTAGAGAATCCGTTGCGGAGGAACCCGATGCGTATTGGTCAGTTGGCACAGTCAGTAGGGGTAGATACACAGACGATCCGCTTCTACGAACGGCAGGGCTTGTTGCCGCCGCCTGGTCGGCAGGAGAACGGTTACCGTGTCTATACCGAGAAACACGTTGAGCGGCTGGCCTTTATTCGTCGCTGCCGCATCCTGGATCTGTCACTGGCAGAAATTCACGAACTAAAGCGCTATCAGGACGACCCTCATCAGTCCTGTACCGCTGTCAATGCCTTGCTCGATGATCACATCTCTCATGTGCGCTCGCAGATAACCGCTCTACAGGCGCTTGAGAAACAACTCGTTTCACTAAGAGCGCGTTGCAACGATGACCGGGAAGTTAAGGCGTGTGGGGTTCTTGCTGGAATTAGCGAGGGAAGCATGCATCAGCAGTAGGTTGGAGTGCCAACCAGATAATCCGATGAGATGCCGGTTTGCCTCACTCTCATGCAAAGGTAAGATCAACCATTTAATCCGCTTACCCTAAAAAGCCTACCATAGAAACTTTTAGAAGTTTTGAAGAGAAAAATATCATCGTTGCAAAATAGCCCAAAATTTAGCCTATTGCATAGACTATTTACCCTATCTTTTGCTTCGGAAAAGGCACAATTTTATTTCTCAAACTATCAATAAAATCAGACCATTCTTGCATCATCTTGATTCGATATTCTAAGTGTTGAGCATGGTTATAAGCTTGAGATACGGCATTACCAACTCGATGTGCTAACTGAATTTCAATTGCATCATGCATATAGCCCTGCTCATGAAGTGTCGTTGATGCAAGTCCACGGAATCCATGACCAGTCATTTTACCGTTATAGCCCATCGTACGGATCACACAGAGGAGTGCATTGCTACTCATGGGCTTTGCCGTGCTATGGTTATAGAAAACGTACTGCTTATTGCCGGTGAGAGGCCGTAATCCTTCAATGAGTTCAATTGCCTGTTTGGATAATGGAACAATGTGAGGCTGAGCCATTTTCATTTTCTCAGCAGGTATTCGCCATAAATGATTATCAAAATCAATCTCATTCCACTCCATCATTCTGAGTTCAGCTGTGCGTACAAAAGTCAGCGTCATTAGTTGAATGGCTGTTTTAATCATTGGATTGCCATGATAGCGGTCCATTCGCTCAAGGAAGGGTGGGAACTCAGAAATATCCAAACGTGCCATATGCTTCACTTTACGAGGTTTTAAAGCCTCATGAAGATGAGGTGTCGGATCATTCTCGATGAGACCCTTACGAATCGCAAAACGGAAAATACGACCTGCTAAAGGTATGGAGCGTTTAGCCATTTCCTGTGCGCCACGTTCTTCGATTTTTTTGGCACAGGCAAGCACATCTTTACCTTTGATTTGATCAATAGGCATATTGCCTAAATCTGGGAAAAGGTCTTTTTCAAATACGGATAAATCACGTAAATAGGTATTTTCTTTAATAACAGCTTTACGGTCTTCCATCCATTCCATAGCAAGTGCTTTGAAAAGCGTATTTTCAGCAGCTTGTTGTTTCTTTTGCTTCTTCGCTTCGTTGGGATTAATCCCATCTTTTAACTTTAACCGAGCTTCGTCTCGAATTCTTCTTGCTTGAGCCAGTGAGGTTTCAGGATAGGTACCGATGCTGAAAATATTTTCTTTACCGTTAAAGCGGAACTTCATTCGCCAATACATACCGCCCGATGGTGTGACTTCTAAGTACATACCTTTCTCATCGGAATAACGAGCTTTTTTTTCTAGGGGTTTAAGCTTTCGTACTTTTGCATCTGTAAGCATTTTGAAGTTCCGCAGAAATTGGGGGTATAAAAATTGGGGGTATAAATATGTACCCCCAGTTATACCCCCAACTGGAACAGGATTTCAATAGATGTTGTGAGATAGCATAAGACAAAAAAAAGACCTAAACCCTTGTGGTTTAAGTCTTTTAAGATCCCATAAGACATCGTGGGAATGATATTTGGCGGTGAGAGAGGGATTCGAACCCTCGATACGCGTCAACGTATACACACTTTCCAGGCGTGCTCCTTCAGCCACTCGGACACCTCACCATAGGCCGTGGATAATACCCAAAAAAAGTCACTCTGCCAAGCTGAAACAATTGATTTGCGGAAAAACTTTTGGGCTGGTGCTATTATGCGCAAAAATACGGTCTATCCATGAAGACATTCTATGCAAAGTACTGCAAAAAAAGCCGCCCTGCCTGTGATTACCCTCGCGGCACTGGGCGTAGTTTTTGGTGACATTGGAACGAGTCCACTCTATGCCTTGCGTCAATGTTTCCTGACCGCACATCTGGCCATTTCTGAAGGCAGTGTTCTGGGGATTTTATCGCTGATCTTCTGGTGCATGATGCTGACCATCAGCTTTAAATACGTCACCATCATCATGCGCGCAGACAACAACGGTGAAGGCGGAATCATGTCGCTGCTGGCCTTAAACCTGCGTACCACCCGTATTTCTGAACAGAAGAAAATCTACCTGATTGCACTGGGCTTTATTGGTGCATCGCTGTTTTTTGGTGATGGGATTATTACCCCGGCCATTTCGGTGCTGTCGGCGATTGAAGGGCTGAGTATTGCCACCCCGATGTTTAACCAGTGGCTGATTCCCTTATCTATCGGGATTCTGGCCGGACTGTTTCTGGTGCAGCGTCATGGTACCGGCATCATGGGCACCTTCTTTGGGCCGTTGACCCTGCTCTGGTTCCTGTCGATTGGTGGGGTGGGGCTGTGGAGTATTATCCAGACGCCGTATGTGCTGGCGATGGTTAGTCCGCACTGGGCCATTAACTTTGTGCTGGAACAGCCTTATGTGGCCTTTTTAACCATGGGCGCAGTCATTTTGACCATGACCGGTGGTGAAGCGATTTATGCCGATATGGGGCATTTTGGCCGCTTGCCGATCCGGATGGCCTGGTTTGTGATTGTGCTGCCATGTCTGTTATTGAATTACGCCGGACAGGGCGCCTTGTTGCTGCGTGATCCGGACGCGATTACCAATCCTTTCTATCTGCTGGTGCCGGACTGGGGTCTGTATCCGATGATTGCGCTGGCCACGGCTGCGGCGGTGATTGCCTCACAGGCGGTGATTACTGGCGTATTTTCGATGGTCAATCAGGCTATTCAGCTGCGTTATTTGCCGCGTTTATCGGTCAAACATACCTCAGAAGTGGAACAGGGCCAGATTTATCTGCCGTTCATTAACTGGGTACTGTTTGTATCGGTGGTGATTCTGATTCTGCTGTTTGAAAACAGTGCCAATCTGGCCAGTGCCTATGGCGTAGCGGTGACCATGACCATGCTCTGCGGCACCATTTTAATTTCCATTCTGGCCTATGGTTTCTGGCGTTGGCCGGTGTGGAAAGTGCTGCTGTTTGCACTGCCTTTTTTAATTCTGGATCTGATTTTTGTCGGTTCAACCTCACTGAAAATTGTCGCCGGTGGCTGGGTACCAATTTTAATTGGTGCCATTGTATTTACCCTCCTGATGACCTGGAAAGATGGCCGTGCCTTGCTGATTCATCATCTGGAAAAAGATGCCTTGCCGATTGAGCTGTTTATTAAAAGTATCAGCATGGGCAATGACACCAAATTTGTGCCGGGCGAAGCGGTATTCTTGACTGGTACGCCGAATATCGTGCCACATGCGATGCTGCATAACATCAAGCACAATAAGGTGTTGCATGAGCGCAATATTATGGTGACGGTGGTGACGCGCGATATTCCGTATGTGCCGCAAGAAGAGCGGGTGCAGATTGAACGGCTAGATGAACGTTTTTACCGGATTTTTATCTATTACGGTTTTAAAGATCAGCCGAATATTCCGCGCGCGTTAAAGCAGGCCTATGATGAATTGGGCTTTGAATTCGACATGATGCAAATGAGCTTCTTTATTTCACGTGAACGCATTATCAGCACAGTCGGCGAAGGCATGGCACCGTGGCGGGAAAAGCTGTTTATTTCGATGCAGCGCAATACCAGTCCGGTCAGTGACTTCTACCAGATTCCGACCAACCGGGTTGTGGAGCTGGGCAGTCAAATCCAGATCTGATGCAACGGCGTGGTCTCAACGCAACTGCAATAAAAAAACCAGAGCATAGCTCTGGTTTTTTTGGAGGATAAAAGCCTAAAACAGGTCTTTAATTGGCTTCATTCAGGCTTGGGGCTTCAGGTAAGGCTTGAACAGGCGCTTGCATTTGCTCGGCGCCAGCTTCAGGTGCGGCCTGAATAGCAGGGTCTGCCATTGGTGCTGCTTCTGGTGCAGCGGCTAAGGCTTCCTGGGTAACATCGGTTTCGGCTTCTATACCATTCACCGGCGCTTCAGCTGAGGAGTCCATCATGGGCGCTGCATTCTGGGTGGCTTCCGCTGCAGGTGCAGTCAACTCTGCTGCGGGTGGTTCAGTAATAGGCTGTGCGCCCTGGGCCAACGGATCAGTTGACTGGCCAGCCGGTACCGGTTGTGAGGTCAGCGCTGATGCATCGGGTGCAACCGCTTGTACCGGAGCATCATGGCCTGGTACCTGGGCGGGTGCATCTGCCGGAATCACATCCAGCTGCGGATTGGTCGGCATCGGCTGAACCACTTGCGGATTGGCTTCAGAGACAATGCGCACCTGACCGCTGGCCACGATATCCTGCAATGAACCCGGCTGACCATTAACCGTGGTCACCACTTTGGCTTTCGATAAGCTTTCCAGGGTATCACCCGGTTGAATGGGAGGTTCGGCAAAGGCAGTTGCACTCATTAAACCGGTAATCAGGCCGGCACCCAGTAATTTGGAATACATAGATTCCTCCATCAAATTTTTATCACACGATTTTTTCGTGAACTACCTTGGCATATAACACTGGCCTGACGCAACGCAGCACACTGAAAGCCATCCAGACTTATCATAAACTGTGTTAAAACTCTGACAGACTGTTACACAGTCACCGCCTGTACAGCGGTTTATTGTCTAATTGTTAAGCGAACAACAGCCAGAACATATACAAGCTGCAGACCCCTTGTTAAGCTCGGCCAATATGTGATTCTTATAGTTTTTAGCAGTGTAATGGCCAGAAAAAAGCGCAGTACAAATCCGCCTCTCTTTCCCTTTTTTCATCAAGGAAGTTTAAAAGTTGTTTTAGGTGTGGTGGCCGCTGGCAGTTTCGTGATTGCCTTTGGACAGGAAAAAATCAGCCAGTGGATGTCCTTGACACCAAGCACTTCGAATAGTGCCTGTCTGGAACAATTTTACCGTGATGTGCCGCCGTATTTAATTAAAGACAGCCTGCGCAAAGACAGTTATCCGCTGTGCTTTAATGGTTTTAATGTGATGTATTCCGGCGTATCTAAAACTCCGCTGTGGGTGGCTGAAAGTCTGACCCCGGCGCGTTTAAGCCAGAAAATTCCCCGTGAAGACAGTTTCCATGAAGAAGAGCGGGTGAAAGAGCAGCACCGCGCGACCTTGGCGGATTATCGTGGTTCAGGTTATGACCGCGGACATATGGCCCCAAATGCGGATATGTCCAATAAAGCGGCGCAATACGACAGTTTCTCGCTGGCCAATATGGTGCCGCAAGCGCCGAAGAATAATCAGCAGGTCTGGCGTGAACTGGAAGAAGCCACCCGTGCGCTGGTGACCAAGCATAAACAGGATGTGTATGTCATTACCGGGCCGACTTTTAGTGGCAAAAAACTGAAAGCGATTGGTAATGGGGTGATTGTTCCAACCTCGGTGTATAAAGCCATTTACTTACCTAAAACCGGCGCAATTGGCGCCTACTATGCACCGAATGACAATTCCCTGCAGGTCAAAGTGGTCAGCGTCTGTTATTTAGAAGAACAGTTGGGCATTAACCTGTTTCCGCAGCTGACCGAAGAGCAAAAACGCAATACCTATAAATTGCCGCTGACCGCCAACGCGGTAAAAGCCAATAAACCACTGGAATATTCGCATTGGGATGCAGAAAGCCAGTGTGCTGAAGATGTTGCTCCGGAGCAGCTACAGGCCTTACAGCGTCAGTTTAAATCGGGAGGTAGCACGGCCACTGCCAGTGGTACAACCTTGGATGCCGAAACCCAGGATGCCATCATTAAGCAGTTGATTGAGGCCTTGTTGCACTATATCTTACAGTTAATGAATAAAAGCTGATCAGCACATATAAACGGCAGGATGAGCAATTGATCCTGCCACAACAACCAGCATTACGGCCGAGGTGGGTATGTTTAAACCGTTTCAACATGGGACAGAATCTCATGCCATTCATGATCTGACTGTCGAGAATGATCTGGACTGCGTGAATGTCTATGGCAATTTACAGCTCACCAAGGACCAGGCGGGTCTGGCTGCGGCTAAAGCCTTGCAGGCACTGCTGAATGAAGTGGTTGCGGCTCTGGAAAAAGAGCCAAATCTGCCTGAAAAAGTCCAGCGTACCGAAGTACGGGAAATCGAAAATCCTTTTCTTTGACATTCTTCCTGTCTTAGAGGACAGGGTTTTTACGCTCTAACTAATAAACTGTTCATTTAAAATATAAAAAAGCCCACCGAAGTGAGCTTGTAGGACGTGCAGCAAGATTAGTCCTTCTTGCCAACCACTTTATAAATCACCGCGCCAATTACCGCACCAATCATTGGTGCAACCCAGAATAACCAGAGCTGGCTTAAGGCTGCAGTTTCTGCAAAGAACGCTACACCGGTACTACGGGCCGGGTTGACTGAGGTGTTGGTGACCGGAATACTGATTAAGTGAATCAGGGTTAAGGCCAGACCAATTGCAATTGGCGCAAAACCGGCCGGCGCACGCTGATCGGTAGCGCCTAAAATAATAATCAGGAAAAAGGCGGTTAAGACAATTTCAATGATCAGTGCTGAAACGAGTGAATATTGCCCCGGGGATAATTCACCAAAACCATTGCTGGCAAAACCACCGGTCCCGCTAAAACCGGCCTGACCCTGGACAATCAGGTATAAAATCCAGGCCGCGACGACAGCACCCAATACCTGGGCAACGATATACGGGAGCAGTTCTTTGGCTTCAAAACGGCCGCCGGCCCATAAGCCCAGACTCACCGCCGGGTTAAAGTGACCGCCTGAAATATGCCCCAGGGCATAGGTCGCGGTTAAAACGGTTAAACCAAAGGCAATCGATACGCCAACAAAGCCAATGCCCAGTTCAGGGGAAGGCTGCAGCCAGCACGGCACTACCACAGCCGCCGAATACCAGCCAGAAGGTCCCCAGAAATTCTGCACAATATTTATTCATTTTCATGTCTCCAGAATTTTATTTATGTGATGAAAATTATAAAGTGTGAAATATATCACACTATTTTTGTAAAATACTCTTTTTTTATACGCTTCAAATTAAACTAAAAAGATGAAAGATTGATTAAGTTGTTCTGACGCCATTGCTGTGGAGTGTGTTGGGTCCATTGTTTAAAGGCACGCTGAAAGGCACTCTGTTCCGAATAGCCGAGCAGCAGGGCAATTTCCTGTAGGCTTAAATGTGGATCTTTTAAATATTGTTCGGCCAGTAAGCAGCGCACTTCCTGAATCCGTTGCTGATAGGTGGTGCCTTGCTGCTGTAAATGCCGTTGTAGCTGCCGTACTGACAAATTCAGCTGTTGGGCAATATGCTCAATCTGGTACATATTGCGTTGTAAACCGGTCAGAATCGCTTGCTGTAAACGGTGATCAATCTGGGTGGAGTTTGGCAGTTTTTCCAGCAGTGCCTTGGCCTGTTGAAGCAATAAATGCTGTAAGGTCTGATCTCCCTGATAAAAGGGTTTCGACAGTTCCTGCAATGGCATCAGCACCTGGGTTTTTTCCTGGGAAAAACGTACCTTGCAATGAAAATACTGCTCATACAGCGCCACATGCCGTGGCGCCGGATTCTGGAAATGTACTTCATGCAGGCAAATATCCTGAAATTCCATAAAATGTTTCAGGAATTCCACCATCAGCGCAATGGCAATTTCATTGGTCAGTTGCGTAGTCATGGTCGGCGGCAGGTCAGCCCAGCGAATGGAGAGATAATTGCCTTGCACTTCCACCTGTAACGGACTGCCGTCGTAGACCAGCCGGTGAAAGTCATGATAGCGTTGCAGCGCTTCGCCCAGATTGTCACAGGACAGGGCAATATAGGCAATAATGCCCAGATGTTTGGGCTGCACCAGCGCGGCAATTTCTAGTCCCAACGCCGGACGCTGTAGCTGCTGTTCCAGTTCGGTCAGCAAGTCGCGCCAGAGAATATAATCAAAACGTTCCTGATGTTGAACCTGCTGTAATTTTTCTGGAACCGGCAGCTGTTGTGCTTGATAAAAGTCGTACAGCAACTGGGCCAAGCCGCCATAAATCGAGCCGGTATAATCCTTTATCCGTTGCATAGCCTGTCATTTTATTCTTGTCGTGATTTGTCAATCATATTCAATTTTTCCGTCAATATCTAGCCTGTGCCGACGCTTATAGTGAAGGAAAAGCACAGGAGGACTGGAGCATGTTAAAAGGATTTATTGCAGGTTTATTGGTGGCCAATGCCTTTGAATGGGTGGCACATAAATATGTATTACATGGTACCCATCGGCCGGGGCAGCCGCGTCACAGTCCGGTGCCACGCAGTATGCGTTCGCATTGGGAGCATCATCGTGAGGTGCGGAAAAATCAGTTTAATGATGAAAGCTATGTGATTGGCTGGTCGCACTGGCGCAATAAAAACGAGATTATTTCGCTGGCCGCCGCCGCGGGTGTGTTTGGGCTGGTCTTTTTCCCGATTTCCAAAGGCATGATGGCCGGCAGCATGTATAGCGCCCTGAATTATTACTATATTCACCGCCGTGCCCATTTGGAGCCAGAGTGGGCCAGAACAAAAATTCCCTGGCACTATGACCATCATATGAACAGCAATCAGGATGCCAATTGGTGTGTGACCAAGCCCTGGTTTGACTATATTCTGGGGACCCGGGTTATATCTTCACCCGATTTGCAGGAGCAGAATCCGCTCGGGATTGCCTTGCCACAGCCGCTGTCAGCACTGTTAAACCGCGGCGCGGAAAAATTCTTCCCGGCCAAATGGGTCGACCGGAATGAAAAGCCATCCCCAGATCTTGAGTCGCTACCTAAAGCCAGTTAATGAGAGGGTTGTTTATCTGCTGAGCAAATTCATCGTTGATTGGCCCAAAGTCAGTATATTTGTGGAACAATAATACTGGATCAATTATGTGATAGAGATCAAATAAAACTGATTGAAAACAACTGCTTTGCAAGCTGTTGTCGTGAATTGTCAATAAAATTGGCGTTGATGGTCAATATCTGTTCAGGGAAGTTTTCTATAGTAAAGAAGCTGAAGATAGCGGCAGAACTTCTGCCTACATCGAAGGTGATTCTGTTGAAATATGTACGTTTTAATGCCAAGCGCTGTAGCAATTCTTGGTTTATAGGGAGTCTTCAGGACTCCTTTTTTTTATCTTCATTTTTTATTTGTTTTGCTTTGCCGCATAAAAAAAGAGTGTATGACTACACTCTTTTTCAGTTCTGAAATTTTTGAGCCAGCGGGCTTAAAGGCGCATTTCAATACCTTGTGCCGCCAAGTATTGCTTGGCTTCCGGAATGGTGTGCTGACCAAAGTGGAAAATTGAGGCCGCCAGAACTGCATCGGCGCCGCCTTGTAAAATTCCGTCTGCCAGATGCTGTAAATTGCCAACACCGCCAGAAGCAATGGTTGGAATATTGACGTGGTCATTAATGGTTCGCATTAGTGCCAGGTCATAACCGGCTTTGGTACCATCGGCATCCATAGAGGTAATTAGCAGTTCACCCGCGCCGTAATCAGCCATTTTCACGGCCCATTCAATTGCATCAATCCCGGTCGGTTTGCGGCCACCGTGGGTGAAAATTTCCCATTTGTTGTCGCCGGTTTTTTTGGCATCAATCGCCACCACAATACATTGTGCGCCAAAACGTTGTGAGGCTTCCTGCACAAATTCCGGATTAAACACCGCAGCCGAGTTAATGCTGACCTTGTCGGCACCGGCATTCAGTAATAAACGGATATCTTCGACCTTACGCACGCCGCCGCCCACAGTCAGTGGAACAAACACGGTTTCTGCCATACGCTCAACGGTACGGTAGGTGGTGTCACGGCCATGATGGGTAGCGGTAATATCTAAAAAGGTGATTTCATCAGCGCCCTGTTCGTTATAACGACGCGCCACTTCAACCGGATCACCTGCATCACGAATATCCAGAAATTGCACACCTTTCACCACGCGGCCGTTATCTACGTCTAGGCAAGGAATAATACGTTTAGCAAGCATAATTTTTTCCAGTCATTTCAGCTGATTATGAAACTCACCCACACAAGCGCTACACCTTGGCAGATGGACACGCTATTCTATCAAACTTATGTAAGATTTTTCGCAGGTTTTCTATGTCGGTTTATACGCCTTTGACTTTAAAGGAAGTTCAGGATTTTGCAGCCCCTTATGGACTTGAGGTGGGCGATCTGATTCCGATTCAAGGCGGTATTCAAAATACCAATTATTTTTTGGTGGCTCAGGACGGCACACACTATGTATTGACCGTGTTTGAAGACATGGATGAACAGGCAGCCGGTGAACTGGTGCCGGTACTGGAACATTTGGGTCAGGCAGGTCTGGCTGTGGCAGTGCCGCTCAGTTATGCCGGCAAGGCCATTCACTCGATTAAACATAAACCGGCCCAGATTGCGCCGCGTTTAATCGGCGAGCATCCAATGCCAACCAGCATCGCCCAGGTGGAAGCGATTGCCGTGGCACAGGCCAAAATGCATGTGGCCTTAAAAGATTTTCCTTTAAAACGCGCTTTTGTCCGCGATCATGCGTACTGGCTGGCGGTATCCCAGGAAATTAAACCCAGCTTGAGCGAGGCCGATAAAGTCCTGCTCAGCAAATTGCTGGGACTGTATGAAGCGCTTACCGCGATTTATCCAGACCGTCCAAAAGGGTTTATCCATTCCGATTTATTCCGCGACAATACCCTGTTTGAAGGCGATCAGCTGCAGGGCATTCTGGATTTTTACGAGCTGAATCAGGATGAATGGCTGTTTGATATTGCCATTACCTTAAATGACTTCTGTACCGAGTATCCCGAAGTCAGCCTGAATGAAGACAAAGCCATGGCCTTTTTAAAAGCCTATGACCGCATTCGTCCTTTAACCGAAGATGAAAAAGCCTGTCTGGAGCTGTATCTGGCCATGGCTGCTGGCCGTTTCTGGATGATGCGTTTACAGGTGGCACAAAAAAATGCTTTGCAAGGACGCAGCGGTGACGCAATTTTGCAGAAAAATCCGCTCGAGATGCGTAATATGTTGATTGAACGCTTAAAGTTCGTCACAGCTTAAACATAAAGGGTAGGGAAATGCGCGATCAGGGCCGGTTAATTGAATGGTTTGATGACAAGGGCTATGGCTTTATTCAGCCCAATGATCCGGACAAAGACCGCGTATTTCTGCATATCAAGGATTTTGCCCGTCCGGGACCGCGTCCGATTGTCGGTTGTGCACTGGATTATCAGGTTATTCTAGATGAACGCGGCCGCTATCGGGCCCAGCAGGTGGTGTATTTAAAAGCCTCGCAGGTCAAACCGCGTGCTGATGTGGTGAGCAAGCCGCGGCAGCGTCCTGCGGCCAAACGTCCGGCCATGCAAATCCTGTGTGTGGCCTATATTCTCGTGCTGGCAGTACTGACCCTGACCGGTTTATTACATGGCCTGCTGCTGTTATTGATTAGCCTGATGAATGCACTCAGCTATTGGCTGTATGCACAAGACAAGGAAGCGGCCCAACTCGGTCACCGGCGGATTCCGGAACAGAGCCTGCATCTGGTTTCGGCTCTGGGGGGCTGGCCGGCGGCCTGGCTGGCACAGGAAAAAATGCGACATAAAACACAAAAACAACCTTTTCGTAAAATTTATTTTTGTACAATCGGCTTAAACATTCTTTTGATTTTATGGTTTATTTCTCCTTTTAATCTGTTGACGCTCTGAGCATAGCGGGGCGGGGAGTGCAGGACAACAATATGAATACTTCCATTGACCGTAACCCGAATCGTAGTCTGACCTTTATTCTGTACCTTCTGTATATCGTGGCCATTTTTAGTGCCGGCTTGCTGGCAATCGTCGCGCTAATCATTAATTATGTAAAACGCGGTGCGGTACGCGGTTCGATTTTTGAAAGCCACTTTACTTGGCAAATTCGCAGCTTCTGGTGGTATCTGTTCTGGAATATTGTGGCCTTTGTGCCGTTCTTTTTTATTTTCTTTATTGATGAAGACCCGACCCGCTTTGCCCAAGTAGTTTTTGGTGCTTCGGCTTTCTGTCTGGCGGTGATTGGCCTGTCCTGGCTGTGGATTGTCTATCGGGCCATTCGCGGTATTATGCGCCTGAATGACAATGAGCCGATGTATTCTTAAATATCTGAATCCTCAGATCGATCTTCACAAAATTTAGTCCGGAAGATCGCTCGCTGATGGCGTGTGCTGCTGTTTCTGACGCAGAAATTTCGGTTTCCATTCACTGATGATCACGCCCAGCACCACCAGAAAACCACCGACCAAAGCCATAAACGGTAAACGCTCGCCGGCCAGACGGCCAAATAGCGAAGCCCATACCGGTTCTCCGGCATAAATAATTGCCGCCTGTGCCGGGCTGACTGCGCGCTGCGCCCAGTTCATCACCAGCTGAACCAAGGCACTGGCCAGCCCCAAACCGCCAGCCAAGAGTAGCAGCATCCAGGAAAATTGCGGCAGTTGCTGCTCACCGACCAGTGGCATGGCAAGAAAGGCAAACAGGGAGGCGAATAGCAACTGAATCACCGTGACCCGTTGCAGATTAACCCGTCCGGCAAAATGGCTGATCAGGATAATTTCCAGTGCAATCGCAATGGCGCCGAGCAGGGTAATCAGCTGACCAAAACTCAGCTGTAGCTGCCCCAAACCATTGCCGGTCAGTAAAACCAGCCCGATAAAGGCACAGCTTGCGCCCAGCCAGATCATGATATGCAGCCGTTTCCGGAACAGCAGCCACAGTAAGATCGGCACCAGCGGCACATATAATGCGGTTAAAAATGCCGATTCACTACTGCTAATGGTTTGCAGCCCCACGGTTTGCGTACCATAACCAACGGTCAGGCTGGCCCCAATCAATGCACCGGCCCAGAGTTCTTTGGCTTGCACAGCGCGTAAATGCGGCAGCGAAATCAGTGCGACTGCCAGTGCAGCGGCGGCAAAACGGCAGCCGACAAAAAACATCGGGCTGGCATAATTCAGCGCCAGCTTGACTGCCACAAAGGTACCGCCCCAGAGCATGGTAATCATGATCAGGGCCAGTTGTGGCGCTTTGCTGTTAAGTGTGGTTTTAAGGTTCACAGGGGCATCAGACATGGCAGATCAGCGAGTATTCGAAAAAAGACATCAACCCGGTGAGGGCATAAAAAAAGAGGCCCGAAGACCATTGCTGTCCCACAATTTTTCACAAGAGGAAGCTCATTTGAGCTTCCTCTTGT
>ERZ1023263.127-NODE-127-length-26830-cov-20.622596_pt1 | contig 26830 bp, 26 predicted proteins | sample MGYA00380461_ERZ1023263 | MGnify/ENA primary metagenome ERZ1023263 (study PRJEB33173, sample SAMEA4830316) | metagenome | study: EMG produced TPA metagenomics assembly of the PRJEB25223 data set...
TTAAGGCAGGCTGAGAAAATTGAATATGGAGGGCACGTTTTTGTGGGCTGAGGCCGGCCTGCTCCAAGGCAGTATGGATATGAACACGGGTTATCATTGTTATAAAAGCTATTGTTTTAATTTGCCCCGATTCTAAACAATGCTTATTTTTTAATCCAGTCTCCCGCTTTCATTTCGGGGCTACAAACCGCCTGTTTCCGACCAGTTGCGATCAACAGCTGCCCTAAAAAAAAAGGAGCCGAAGCTCCTTGTTGTGTTTGTCTATATTTTAGAAGGTAATCCGGCGATAACTGCGGTATTCCGGTTTCCAGAAATTCGCCTCAATGGCCTCTGCCAGTAACTCGTCACTGATTACCGGCGCTACACCGGCCAGCATCGCCGCTTTAGCCACTTTAAAGGCAATAATTTTCGAAACCTTCTGGATTTCATTTAAATCCGGCAGCAGATCAGCGGCGGGATCGAGCAGCATCGGCGAACAGTCTGCCAGTGCATTACTCGACGCCATCAGCATACTGTCTGTGACTCGGGTCGCGCCGGAGGCGACTACACCCAAACCAATACCCGGGAAAATATAGGAGTTATTACACTGTGAGATATGATAAATCTTGCCATGATAATTCACCGGTGCAAATGGACTACCAGTTGCAATCAGCGCCTTACCTTCAGACCATTGCAGGATATCAGCCGGCACCGCCTCAACCCGTGAGGTTGGATTCGACAGTGGCATTACAATTGGTCGCTCACAATTTTCCGTTAGTGTGCGAATAATTTCTTCGGTAAACAGCCCCGGCTGACCCGATACACCAATCAATACCGTTGGTTTGGCATGTTTGACTACATCGAGTAGTGAAATCATGTCATCGGCATTGCCCCAGGCTGCAACCCGTTCAGGCGGCTGTGCCAGTTTGCGCTGGAAGTCCAGCAGATTCGGCTGGTTTTCGGTGATCAGGCCAAAACGGTCAACCATAAATACCCGCGCACGCGCTTCGGCATCGCTTAAACCTTCATACATCATCTGCGCAATAATCTGCTCGGCTATGCCGCTACCAGCAGAACCGGCACCGAGGAAAGCCACCACCTGATCTTTCAGCTGTTTACCAGCGGCACGTGAGGCAGCAATTAAACTGCCCACCGAAACGGCTGCGGTGCCCTGAATATCATCATTAAAACAGCAAATCTGGTCACGATATTTGTTTAACAATGGCATCGCATTGTTCTGAGCGAAATCCTCAAACTGGATCAGCGCTTTTGGCCAGCGGCGCTGGATCGCGGCAATCACTTCATCAACAAAGGCATAGTATTCATCGCCGGTAATCCGCGGCTGATTCCAGCCCATATAAATTGGATCATCCAGCAGTTGCGGGTTGTTAGTACCTACATCTAAAGTAATTGGCAAGGTATAAGCCGGGCTGATCCCACCACATGCGGTATATAAGGATAATTTGCCAATCGGAATCCCCATCCCGCCAATCCCCTGATCACCAAGACCTAAGATGCGCTCGCCATCAGTGATTACAATCACCTTCACGTTTTTCTTGTTCACATTTTGCAGAATGTCATCAATATGGCCGCGGTCCGGATAGGCCAGGAAGATGCCACGATGACGGCGGTAAATATCAGAAAAACGCTGGCAGGCTTCGCCAACCGTCGGGGTATAAATAATCGGCATCATTTCACTTAAATGATGCTCAATTAAGTGATAGAACAGGGTTTCGTTGGTGTCCTGAATATTTCGTAAATAAATATGCTTGTTGATGGCATCGTTAAACGACACATACTGCTGATAGGAGCGCTGACTCTGTTCTTCAATGCTCTCGATGGCATGTGGAAGTAAACCGTGGAGATTAAAATGGCGGCGTTCCTCTTCTGTAAATGCACCGCCTTTATTAAGCAAAGGCAGCTCCAGAAGCGTGTTTCCGGCATAAGGGATGTAAAGCGGTTTTTTGGTGGCTGAATTCGCTGATGTCATTTCCGATCTCATTATTCGATGATCCAGAAGGAGGCTCAAAGCAAAAGTTCCTCTGGGAGATAAGCTAGCTTAGCCCGTTTTGAGGACAATGGGGTATTTAGAAAATTGATAATGATTTGTGGATAATTTAGGTACTGAATAAATTTGTCCAATCCGGCATCCAGTCACGAAATAACGCTTTCCCGAAGCTCAAAATGCGGTTTTTTATGCCCAAATCAATCCCCTGCCTGTTTAGCTTACAAATCCTCGACCCATCAGGATGTAGTTTTTCGCTGTTTTTCTGTTACATGCAGCCAGTGCAGATTTTTCAATTGGCCTCAATTTGGGTATGCTCTGGGGCAAAACACAACGACATATTTAAAAATCATGTATATCAAGCCATGGATTACACTGGGCGGTTTGGCCGCTGTGCTGGGGTTAGGCGGCTGCCAGACCCTTTCCAATACCACTGAAAAAGTCAGCGATCAGGTGACCGGTTTATTCTCCAGTAAAGACAAAGCGCCGAAAATCGACAAAGATGGCGTGGTCGATATCAGTAAAAAAACCCTGGAGCAACTGGAAAAATTTACTGCCAGCATGCCCACTCAACAATGGGTCTATATTGAAAATGAACAGCTGGGACGCTATCAGCTGAAAAACAAGGCTCAGGATGGAGTGATTCTGACTCTGGCCCTGCACTGCAAGATCAGCAGCCAGCGACCGACCTTCTCGCTCAGCAATGCCGAAGGCAAACCTCTATTAAAGGCTTATGATCCGAATGCCGGACAGATCCAGTTCCTGCTCGACAATCAGAATTATGGCAATCCTTTTAATGTACATACCGATGAGCCATTGAAACGCTTCCAGGCAGCCATTGCGCAGGCCAAGGTGATCAAGATTTTTAATGCCTCCCGGCTTTATACCTTCCAGAATGGCAATGCCGATCTGCTGAGTAAACCGGTGTCCTGTCAGGAGTCTGGTGCATCGGGCTAAATGCTATTTGGGTGCGCTCGGCATATCCACCAGCATCGCGGTAAAACGGCGCACCAGCGGCAACACCACCAGCACCACCGGAAAGGCAATGGTCCAGGAAATCATCCAGTTCTGGAACCACAGTGTGATCAGCCCCTCGACCCAGCCCAGCGCACGCAGCATATTGACCATTGAAATAATACCGCTCATCAGGCCAGACAGCAGCAACGGCATAATAATGCCCGCCCATTTTGCTGGCAGTTTAGGAATATTGGCGATAATTACAGGACGTTTGGCGTGCATGCATGCTCCTACAGCGGGACAAATCCGTCATTGATCAGGTTATTTCATGGCCATGTTAGCATTTTCAGGCTACAGATGGCGCAGAATGTCGGACAATCTTCATTCACTACAAATGGGTTCACCTAAAGACAGTGAAATTTGCTATATTTGCTGTTTTTCTGCGACATTTATTTTTCGACTGATTATGAATACGGCAATCCAAGCAGCTCTTGAACATGCAGTGCAATCCCTTCAAGCAGAAGGTGTCCTCCCAGCAGACTGGAACAACACCAGTAATTTGACGCGAACCAAAGACCGAAGCCACGGTGACTTTGCCTCAAATATCGCCATGATTGCCTCTAAAGCTGCGGGCATGAAGCCGCGTGATCTGGCCGAAAAAATTCTGGCTGCATTGCCAGAAGTGGCAGATATCAGCAAAGCAGAAATTGCCGGTCCGGGTTTTATCAACTTCTTCTTAAATGCCGACCAGCGTTTTGCCATTCTTGATCAAATCCAGGCACAGCAAGACCAGTTTGGTCGCACCAAGGTCAACGCGGGCAAACGTATTCAGGTTGAATTCGTTTCTGCCAACCCGACGTCCAGCCTGCACGTGGGTCATGGTCGCGGTGCCGCTTACGGCATGACCGTTGCCAATCTGCTCGAAGCCACCGGCGCGACCGTAGATCGTGAATACTATGTGAACGATGCCGGCCGTCAGATGGATATTCTGGCAACATCAACTTACTTACGTTACCTGGAACTGACCGGTCAGGAGCTGGTGTTCCCAAAAAATGCCTATCAGGGTGATTACGTTAAAGAAATCGCGCAAAGCATTATCGACCAGGATGGTGATGCTTATGTACGTCCAGTGGCCGATGTCTATAAAGATGTACCGGAAGATGTGCAGTATGCAGCCGAGCCGGATGCAGAAGGCAACAAGGTGGTCCTGTCTGGCGACAAAGAAAAACACATTGATGGTCTGATTTTCAATTCACAGACTTTAATTGGTGAAGGCTATCGCGTATTCCATCAGGCCGCTTTAAAAGCCATTCTGGATGACATTAAAGATGACCTGGGTGAATTTGGCGTAACCTTTAACCAGTGGTTTAGCGAAGCCTCTTTAACTGAAAAAATTGATGAAGCGCTGCAAACACTGGATCAGCGTGGTTATCTGTATGAACAAGATGGCAACATCTGGTTTAAATCGACTGAGTTTGGCGATGAAAAAGACCGCGTGGTCAAACGTCGTAATGGTCAAACCACTTATTTCGCTTCAGACATTGCGTATCACCTGAACAAATTACAACGTGGCTATACCGACCTGATTGATATCTGGGGTTCTGACCACCACGGTTATATCTCCCGTGTAAAAGCTGCAATTGATGCGATGGGGTATGATTCGAAAAAACTGACTGTTTTACTGGTGCAGTTTGTGAGCTTATGGCGCGGCGGCGAGATGGTACAGATGTCTTCCCGTTCTGGCCAGTTCGTGACCTTGCGTGACCTGCGTAAAGAAGTCGGTAACGATGCAGCGCGCTTCTACTATGTCATGCGTAAATCTGAACAGCACATCGACTTTGACCTGGATTTAGCAGTCTCACAAAGCAAAGACAATGCGGTGTATTACATCCAGTATGCGCATGCCCGTATCTGCCGTATGCTGGAAAAAGCAGCCAGCACAGGCGTGAATTTTAATGCGCTTGACGCGCGTCAGTTTGCGGCCAAGCTGGAACTGGAGGCTGAAACTGAAATTCTGGCCAAGCTGGCGGCCTATCCTGAAATTGTGACCCGTGCTGCCAATGCCTGCGAACCCCATCAGGTGGGTAACTACTTGAAAGAATTAGCAGCTTTATTCCACGGCTGGTATAATGAACACAAAGTGCTCAATGATGATGCTGCGCTTACTCAAGCCCGCTTATTGCTTTCAGTAAACGTACAACAAACCTTGCGCAATGGTTTAGAATTATTAGGTGTTTCTGCACCTGAAAGCATGTAAACCAAGACATTCTTCTGCTGGGCAGGCGTACCATCACGCACCTGTCCAGCCAATCAGCCAATAATCAGAATAAAGAGGTTCCCTCGTGTTTGGAAAAACGCAACGCGGTGTATCAGAACGACCAAATAAGCCCAAAAAACCACTCATTCCGACCTGGTTAGGCACACTGGTGGTGATTCTGGTCGTGTTATGTTTCGCAGTGGCCTTAATGCTGTGGAAGCCGTGGGAACCTGTGCCACCAAAAGGCCAGATCACTTCTGAACATTATCAGGAAGACACCAACAAGGATTACCGCTTCTATGACCTGCTGCCCCAGCAACAGGTAACACCAATTCCGGAGCAGGCCGTACCTGAAACCCAAGAACAGACGGCAGTGGTGATTGTCGAAGCGCCAATTGTTGAGCCGGCAGCGCCCGCAGCCGCCAGTGAAGCGACGGCGGGCATCACGCCAACTGAACCGCCCGTGGCCGCGCCTGCCAGCTATATTCTGCAGGTCCGCAGCTATACCGATCCGGATGCCGCCGATGCACGTCGAGCTGAAATTATTCTGAATGGTCTGTCCGCCGATGTGGTCAAAACCGTAGAAGGTGGTGAAACCTGGTATCGGGTAATTTCGGGGCCATATACCTCTGCAGAGGCGGCGCTAATTGCTCAGCAAACCCTGCAACATAGCGGGATTGATTCGATTGTGGTGAAACGCCAATAATAAAAAAGATGCGCAAGCATCTTTTTTTATAGCTTCAAATTTTGTTTAGGCCAACTGTGCCTCTAGCTTCTGTTCACGAGCGAACGCCCGCTGATAGCCCTCGCGCTGTGCCAGTCGCTGCAGATAACGCTCAATCTGCGGATATTTGCCATCAGTACGGCTTTGCAAGGCCTGTAGCGGAAAGGCCATCTGAATATCGGCAAAGGAAAATGTGCCGGCAAAATAGTCATGTGTGGCCAGATAATCTTCCAGAAACTGGATATGATCTTTGAGTCGCGGCTGAATAAAACCCTGCTGGATACCTTCACTGACTTTTGCTGCCACCGGACGAATCAGCCAGGGTGCGCGCTGCGGCACTTTACTGGCCACCAGCTGCATCACCAGCAATGGCATCAGTGAACCTTCGGCATAGTGCATCCAGTAACGGTACTGCTGCTGATCGGCCGGATGTGTTGGCTTGAACTGCTGCGCCGGATCATACTGTTCCTGTAAATACTCTAAAATCACCGCAGATTCGGCAATCGGCTGCCCACCATCTGTCAAAATTGGTGCCTTACCCAGCGGATGCACCCGTTTTAACTCGGGTGGTGCGGCAAAACTCGGTAAACGGCGATAAAATTCAATCTGATAAGGCTGGCCCAGTTCTTCTAAGGCCCACAAAATACGAAAGGAACGCGACTGTTCCAGATGATGCACAGTAATCATAATGACACTCTGATTGTTTTTCTTGAAATAAAGAACCACCGGCCACCTTGACCGGTTGCGGCAACTCAGCATCATCAGGCCCACCCATCGATCGCGACGCTTGGGCCTGAAGTTCAATTCATCATGCCTGCTTAACGTGAAGCACGCATTTTATCTGGCAGGGCCGGTGCTTCCAGCCGTGGCCCATTATAATCTGGAATGCTGCCAAAACGCGGGTCCTGATTGACCCACTGGTCACGTGCCTCGCTCAGCTCGTCCTGGGTACGTCCGACAAAGTTCCACCATAGTAAAATCGCGGATTCAAATGGCTCACCGCCCAGTAACAGTACGCGTGCACCCTGGTGCAGTTCAATCTCAATGTCCTGCAGACCCGGCTCCAGCACCACCATATTGTCTTCGTTCAGTTCATGCTGGTTAATATGCGCCGTGCCTTCTAGCGCCATAAAGCCATATTCAAAGGCCGGATTCAGCTGAAGCCGGGTGCGTACCGTTTCTGCCGCAGTTAAGTCCAATGCCAGTAACGGGCTATGCACCTCAACCGGCGAGCGGGTTTCCAGAAACTCCCCGACCAGCACGGTAAATTCAACCCCATCTCGTGACACCACCGGTAATTCAGGATAATGGTCAAAACGCGATGGCATATTGCGCTTGGCATCCGGCAAGGCAATCCACAGCTGGGCCGCATGCATGTGGGTTTCCTGCTCTGGCGCGACTTCGGTATGCGAAATCCCCTGCCCGGCTGTCATCAGGTTGACCTGTTTCGGCCGGATCAATTGTTTGGAGCCGATACTATCGGTATGCATGAGGGTGCCTTCAATCATCCAGGTAAAGGTTTGCAGGCCAATATGCGGATGTGGTCCGACATCTAGCCCGTCACCCTGCGGAAAGCTGACCGGACCGGCATGGTCTAAAAAGCACCAGGCGCCAATCATGCGTTTATGACGGCTGGGCAAGGCGCGTTTAATGACGGTGCCCTGCCCGATTTCTGCACGGCGCAGCGGCACTTCCTGAATAAACTGCTGGATATATTTTTCACAATCGTCTGAATGGGACAGTTCGGTATAGTTGGCATTGGTCATAGTTGTATCCTAACTCTGGCGATGTTCCATGTCGCTCATCTTGTTGTTTATCTTATACGCGGATGCTGCATGAGTTTGCTATAGTTCAGTTAATATGCAGCATTCTCCTGGCAGAACAATCAAAAAATCGCTTTTTGTTGTAAGGATTCATGTGAGCACCAGCGCACAATTTCCTCTCTTTTCCTGCCGTTTTGAGGCTTTTTTTCAGCAAATTACCCATATTTAGGGAGGTCTTTTTTTAATCGTCAAAGCTATACTATTACTTTGATTTTATTAAAGACTTGGGGCAATTCTATGAAGATGGGAAATCGGATTAGAATGTCGACGAATTCAACAGATCTTGCACCCGATGATTCGGATCGACATATTTTACAAGCGTCAGAGTGCGACCTGGAAAGTCGTCAGGCCCTGGAACAGGCCCTGCACGATCCGGCTGCCCGTATTCCGCCCCAGTTTGAAGACTATTTTTATAAATTCCAGACCATTCACCAGAAGCTGTATTTACAACAGGTCAATCACATTGGCCAGCTGGCATTTTTACTGTACTTTTTCGCCGATTATTTTGTACTGCCCGATGTCAGTCTGCTCTCCGGTATCGCCAGAGTCATCGTGATTGTACTGGCCATCAGCATTAATTATTTCCTGTTCAAATATGTGAAAGATATCCGGATCCATGACCAGATTTTACCGGTCGGCACGCTGGTTTGTGCCGGCCTGTGGTTTTATCTGATGTCCTTGTCGAACAGCCCCTATATCGATATCTATATCTATGCCTCGGTCATTTTTGTGGTGCTGGCCAATTTGTGTATTCAGGTGCGCTTTAAGCCGGCGCTATATACCTCGTTTTTAATCAGTACCGTGGTGTTTTTAGGCGTATCTAACTTAACCAGTGCCATTGAAACCATCATTTTTGCGCTGGTCTATCTGCCAATCTGGCTGTTCAGTTTATATATCAGCTGGACCAATACCCTGAATGCACGGCGTAATTTTCTCAGAACCATGCTGAATGACTGGAATTTCCATATTCTGCAAGAGCTGGCACATACCGACGAGCTGACCCAGCTCAGCAACCGCCGCCAGTTTGTGCATATTGCCGAGCATAAGGTACATGAATGGCCGCAGCATGCTTCGACCTGCCTGCTGATGTTTGATGTCGATTATTTCAAGCAGATTAATGACACCCATGGTCATGACGTCGGTGATCAGGTGCTGCAGACCATTGCCGATATTGCCCGTAAGGAAATGCGGCGCAAGGATATTCTGGCGCGTTTTGGTGGCGAGGAATTTACTGCTTTACTCACCGAAACCAGTCTGCAGGATGCACTGCTGATTGCCGAACGTTTAAGAACCAAAATTGCTCAGCACCGGATTTATATTGGCCAGAATATCAGCCTGAATTTTACCGTTTCGATTGGGGTATCTGAACTTAAAGCCGAGCAGCCCGATTTAACCACATTAATTAAAGAAGCTGATATTGCCTTATATGCGGCCAAACAGCATGGGCGTAATTGTGTGCTGCACTATGATATTGGCATGAGCAAACCGAAAAAACCGGCCTGCCCGTCCAATATTTCCTGGGTGGTTTAAATACAAAAAGAGCGCCGAGGCGCTCTGCAAAATGAATTAGAAATTATCTTCATCAAAACGGTCTTGGTCGATTTTATAGATATGGAAACTCCGTTCTATCTGTACCCCTAAACCAAATTCAATCATCAAGGAGGTCAGCTTATTGCCATCAATTAAAACAATACCTGATTTCTTCGCAGACTCAATTGCCTCTTTACTAAAACTTGAAGTTGTAATGAAAACACCCTTCTTGGCGACCTGATCTGCCAAAGCGCCTTTAAACTGCTGAATATCAGGACGCCCCACGGTATTTTCCCAGCGTTTTGCTTGAATATAAATTTTATCCAGACCTAAGCGATCTTCGCTGATTACACCATCAATTCCACCATCATTCGTTTTTCCAATTGCTTGCGCTGCATCTTGATGTGAACCGCCATACCCCATAGCGACAAGAAGATCGACAACAAGTCGTTCAAAAAATACAGAGGATCTATTTTTAACCAGAGCTAATAAATCACTTTTTAATGATTCATTTAATAATTTTGAGTTCTTATCAATAATCTCTTCTGGTAAATCCTCATCTTGCTCTACCTCAACAGTAGAATTTATTAATAATGGAGTTGGACTTCTAAACTCCTTAAAACTATCAAATTCAGAAAGAGTTTTACTAGAAAACTTTTCAATTTTAGTCAAATCAAAATTTAGCCCTAGTGGAGTCAAAGTAAAGTTACTAGGAGATGTATACTCTAATAAACCGGCTTTCTTAAGATAAGTTTTCGCCCACTGAAAACGATATTTAATTAAATTCTTCCCATTTTGCATTTTTAATTGTTTATCAGCTTCGGTTAATTTCAATTCTTTTGAAATTAAAAATAGGGCTTCTTCATTACTGATTTCATTTTTATAAATCTGCATGACTTTAATTAAGGGTTTCATTAAATCGTAATGGGTATACATATCATCGTTTTAATTAACTATTTTGATATATATTAAACAAAAAAAGAGCGCCTAAGCGCTCTTTTTTAAATAATTTTGGGCTTCTAAACTGCCGCGCACCTTGTGCCCATTTTAAAAGCGGTGCTTTAAAATGGGCTCATGGCGTAAAACTGGCAAGCAGCAGTGCTGCTTGAAACCCCACTGCCGCGGGCACAGCCCTTGGCGTAATTCAGGCGGACAGCAGTGCTGTCCGAAAGCCCTGAATTACTCCCATTCAATTGTTGCAGGTGGTTTAGACGATACGTCATATACCACACGTGAAACATCTTTAATCTCGTTCATGATACGGGTTGAAATACGATCTACCAGATCATATGGCAGGTGCGCGAAACGTGCTGTCATAAAGTCAACTGTTTCAACGGCACGCAGGGCAACAACCCAGGCATAACGACGGCCATCACCCACCACACCCACTGATTTCACTGGTTGGAATACAGCAAAGGCTTGTGCCGTTTTATCATACCAGCCGCTGGCACGCAGTTCCTGCATAAAGATGTCATCAGCCAGACGTAAAATGTCGGCATATTCTTTTTTCACTTCACCCAGAATACGCACGCCCAAACCTGGACCCGGGAATGGATGACGGTAAATCATGCTGTGTGGCAGACCTAAAGTGGTGCCCAGTTTACGTACTTCATCTTTAAACAGGTCACGTAACGGTTCAACCAGTTCAAAAGCCAAATCATCCGGTAAACCACCCACGTTGTGGTGTGATTTAATTACATGCGCCTTGCCCTGTTTGCTGGCGGCAGATTCAATCACGTCTGGATAAATCGTACCTTGTGCCAGGAATTTCACGCCATCTAATTTACGTGCTTCTTCGGCAAACACTTCAATAAATTCACGGCCAATAATCTTACGTTTCGCTTCAGGATCAGTGACCCCTGCCAGTGCAGACAGGAAACGGTCTTCCGCATCGGCGCGAATCACGCGGATCCCCATGTTGTCAGCAAACATTTGCATAACCTGGTCGCCTTCGTTTAAACGCAGCAAACCGTTGTCTACAAATACACAGGTCAACTGATCGCCAATTGCTTTATGCAGCAATGCAGCAACCACAGAAGAATCCACACCACCTGACAGACCTAGCAGTACTTTTTCATCGCCAATCTGTTCACGTAGCTGTTCTACACGCAGATCGATAATGTGCTCTGGTGTCCACAGACCACGACAGCCACAAATCTGGTGTACGAAGTTCGACAGTAATTCTGCACCTTTAGAGGTATGCGTCACTTCCGGGTGGAACTGGATGCCGTAGAAACGACGTGTTTCGTCAGATACCATGGCAATTGGGCAGCTTGGGGTCTGTGCTGTTACCTGGAAACCTTCCGGAATACGGGCAACTTTATCGCCGTGGCTCATCCAGACATGCAGCTGGTTTTCACGGTCTTGCAGGTTACCAATCAGCTGGTCACGCACCACGATGTCTACTTCTGCATAGCCAAACTCATGGACAGTACCTGGCTCAACTTTACCGCCAAGCTGTTCGCACATGGTTTGCAGGCCATAACAAATGCCCAATACCGGCACACCCAGTTCAAACACCACTTGTGGTGCACGCGGGCTGCCTTCCTGGTGAACGCTTTCAGGTCCACCCGACAAGATGATACCGTTTGGATTAAATGCACGAATGTCTTCTTCAGACATGTCATAGGCATACATTTCAGAATATACGCCAGCTTCACGAACACGACGTGCGATGAGCTGACTATATTGAGAACCGAAATCCAGAATCAGGATACGATCTTCAGTAATTTGAGTATTGGTAGTCATGACAAACAACTATGAGAGGCAAACGAATATAAGCGCCGTATTCTAGCATTTTTTCTGCGCATTAAACACAAGATTCAGATCAGTCTGTGCGGATCCCCGAATCAGGCCGCTACCGGCAGATGTTCTCGACCCTCTTCTTTATTATCTATTTAGGCAAAAAATAAGGCAGCCGGAGCTGCCTGTACTGAATGACGGGAAAATTATTTCCCTGCATTGCATCTTATTTTTCAATCAGATGATCCAGGCTCAGTTTACCTGCACCTTGTAACACCAGCAGCAGGAAACCGCCTGAAATCGCCAGGTTCTTCATCAGGTTAACCGCATCTTCCGGTGCGCCATAGAACATAAATGCAGTCAGCAAACTGAATACTGCCAGTGCCAATGCCACCAGACGGGTTTGCAGACCCAGTAAAATCGCCAGACCACCACCCAGCTCCAGCAGAATCACCACTGGCAACAGGCCACCCGGCACGCCCATCGCTTCCATATAGCCCACCGTTGCGCTATAGCCGGCAATTTTACCCCAGCCCGACACAATAAAAATATAAGCCAACAAGACACGCGCCAGTAGCAGCGACAGGTTGTTCAAAGCAGGGGTTTGAAAGATTTTGGCAACTACAGTATTTGGATTAAACATGAGAGAACCTACAGCAGATCAGTAAAAAGATGCTGCTATCTTAGGGACTGGCCGAATATCAAAAAATCACCATTTCAAAGATGTATCGTTGCAAATTTAGAATGATGACAGCGGAAATTTATTTACGTTTTTCTACTGACTTTCACCAACCGGACTGATAGGATTTGACTACATTTCTGCTTGTTTTTCCCTCATGGAACTGATTGATTTTATCCTGCATGTTGATGCGCATTTACTTGAGTTCATTACCAATTATGGGGTCTGGATTTATGCCATCCTGTTTCTGATTATTTTTGTTGAAACCGGTCTGGTGGTGATGCCCTTTTTACCGGGGGACAGCCTGTTATTTGCAGCCGGTGCGCTGGCGGCCTCGACCGGTGCCATGGACCCGTGGTTATTGGGCGGCTTACTGTTTATTGCCGCTGTCTTGGGCGATACCCTGAACTATCATATTGGTAAATATATTGGGCCACGGGTATTTGAAATTGAATCACGCTTTATTAATAAAAAACACCTAATTGCCACCCAGCAATTCTTTGCCAAGCATGGCGGTAAAACCATTATTTTTGCCCGTTTTGTGCCTTTTGCCCGCACCTTTGCCCCTTTTGTTGCCGGTGCCGGGAGCATGAACTATAAATACTTTCTAACCTATAACGTAGTGGGCGCTTTCTGCTGGATTGGCTCATTTATTACCCTAGGTTATCTGTTTGGTAACATGCCAATTGTGAAAGAGAATTTTACCTATCTGATTTTTGGCATCATTATTTTAAGTGTCTTGCCGGGGGTGATTGGTTTTGCCCGCCAGAAGCTGAAAAAGCAGGTCCGCGCTTAAGCGAAAAAGCGCAGAATAACCGGAAAAGCACACAGCACCAGCAACATGGCCGATCCTTTATACAAGAGATCGGCTTTTATTTGCTTGGATTCTCCCGACAAAATCGCGCGACCAAAAGACATCCAGAACAGTGCGGTTGGCAACAGCACCAGACAGAACACAGCATAAACCATCAAGAAATTGGTCGGATTATCCCAGGTTTCAGTTGGTAAAATCCCGGCGGCAAAAAGTAGTGCCTTGGGATTTCTTAAGGTGGCAAAAAACAGCTGATGCGGGCGGATAGACGGGTTGAGCTGGTTATGCTTGACCAGATGCGCATGCTTCCACAAATGAAAAGCCGTCCACAGCACATACAGCGCGCTCAGGCCATGCAGAATATGGCTTAAATACGGCCAGATTGGGACGGTCAGATGAATCAGCAGCGCCCATAAACTGATGGCATATAAATAGCCAAGCAGCTCGGCAGGCACAAATAAACTGGTTCTGGCAACTCCATGTTGATGTGCTGAACTTGCAAGCAAAGCATTGGTTGGTCCCGGAATAAGCAGAACCGCAATCATTGCCAGCACAAACAGCCAACTTTCAATCATAGACACCTGAAATTACCTGAAATTAGGCGCACACCTTATATTAATTTGATAAAAACTGACAAGTTTTTCTCACGACTGGGAGGATATTTGGACAGATAAAAAAGCCTTTATTTTTATTTAAATTTAAGATTTTTAATAATTTTTTCTGAAACATTTTGCTAAGATTTTTCACGCCGTGACTCGCATAAACTGCCAGCCCAGCGTGAAAAATGCGAAGCCTTACCTGGCCTGCTTGGTGCGTACAACAATTGGACAGCCTTTAAAACGCGCCGCCTGCACAATGGCTTCCTGCTCGCCCAGCACCCGTGCCAGTTCGGTATTTTTGGTATTCGATGATTGTCCCATATTGACCGAAACACTTGGGCCAATGCCCCAGCCGCCACGACTGCCCCAGCCTCCACCAAGACCAACCCCCACACCAACACCGGTCCGTTTAGGTGCCTGTACGCCCTGATCAATATAGGACTGAATCCGGTTATATTCGCTTTGCAGCTGCTGGCAGTTCAGCGCCTGATAATGTGTAGGCGAGACATAAGTCGGTTTAACCGTCGTGGCACAGGCACCCAGCAGCAAGGTTCCGGCAGCCAGCAGGCTGATATACTGTGTTTTCATGCCCATCTCAGGATTGTTTCTGTTCAATCTCATTGAACAACGATTGATAGGCCTGCGTCAATTTATGATCTGTAGCAAAATGAATAAGCGGCAGATTTTTATGATGCGACTCTTTCATGATGACTGAGGGTGGCAGCATGCTGTTAAATACCGGTAACTGCTCCTCTTTCAGCTGCTCGACCACTTCTCGTGGCAGCTTGGCCTGGGCCTGGAACTGGTTCACCACAATGCCTTCAATCTCCAGCTCGGCATTATGATCTTCCTGGGTTTCCAGCACATTTTCAATCAGGCTGTGCAGGGCACGTTTGGAAAACACATCGCAGTCAAACGGAATTAATACCCGGTCAGCCGCAATCAGCGCCGATAAGGTAAAGAAGTTAAACGCCGGCGGTGTATCAATAAAGACCCGCTCATAACGCCCAGCCAGTGAGGCCAAGGCATCCCGCAATTTATAGATTTTATGTTTGCTTTCTAAGGCATGGGCCAGACTGCCCAGGTCCGGACTGGCTGGAATTACATCCAGATTTGGAAAGGGCGATTGATGCACATAGGCTTCCAGACCTTTGGCGCGGCTTTTTAAGATCGAGCCCAAGGCATTGCCAAGTAAGCCTTTGCTTTGGGTATTGCCCAGCACTTCTTCAAAATAGTTCTGGATATTTGGCTCTAGTGCCGGCTTATGGGTGGAATAGGTGGCATCATCCCCCAGTAAATACTGGCTGGAGTTGGCTTGCGGGTCCAAATCAATGACCAGGGTTTTAAAGCCCTGATGGGCACTGATAGCGGCCAGATTGACCGTAATACTGGATTTTCCAACGCCGCCTTTCTGGTTAAAGACCACACGTGTTCGCATGTCTATCCCTCTGATTTTATATTCTAATTGGCTCAAGTGTAGCGAAGTATAGCCGAGAGATAGACATTATTGTCGAACAATTAACCAAAACTTGGCTTGATCATCACCAGCGCGATAATCGCCAGCAGTGCAACCAGGGCTATGCCCCAGCCAGCGCGACGTTGCACCAGTAAAATACTGTCCGTTTTACGGTAGGCTTTCATTAACGAAGACAGCATCACCAGGAATAAAATGACTTTGGCATAAAACCAGGTTTCAACCTGAAAATCCTTTAATGCCAGCAGCACAATTCCGGTTACCACAATCAGCGTGACTGATAAATGTTGCAGGGCCACCCACAGCGTGCGCCCGGCCGGATTGGGCTGGTTGCCCTGCACGCCTTTAAATAAGGTCAGGCCACGGGCCAGCAGAATGACCAGCAATACGCTGACGCTGGTCATATGAATAATTTTAAGTAAAAGTTGGGTTTCCATGAACTGTTCTGATCTCTATTTCTTGTTCCGGGTTATTGTTTCGGGGCGTGGGCACATTCCGGGCTTGAGGTATCCTGTCCTTGCCATTCATCCTGAACAAAGGCATGAATCGCCAGCGCATGAATCTTGCTTGGACTTAACAGATCACCGACCGCGGCATAGACCTGTTGATGGCGCTGTACCAGACGCAAACCGGCAAACTGTTCACTAACGATTACCACCTTAAAATGAGATTCCTTCCCCGGATAATAGCCGCCGTGGCCAGAAGATTCATTCACCACGTCTAAATGTGTCGGGTTCAGGGTGTGTAAGCGTTCAATCAGTTGTTGTTCTATACTCATGATCATGCATCCAAAAAGGCCTGAGATTGATCTTAGTATACTCTGTTCTTTTTGCGATATTGTGGCGACCGGCTGAAAACCACCTTTTTCCCGCTTGAACCGCCGCTATTGGCTGATTTCACAGCAGAAATCATCTAAACCTTGGTCAAAATGGCTTTTATTTATGCAATCAGCACAAGTTTTTTCACAAAGTTATTGACCCTGTTTTTGCATAATGTATTATACACCGCATGCGGGAATAGCTCAGTTGGTAGAGCACAACCTTGCCAAGGTTGGGGTCGCGAGTTCGAGTCTCGTTTCCCGCTCCAAATTCTTTTTTGTTCATTTTTTAAAGTAAAAAATTGATCGACCCTGCGGGAATAGCTCAGTTGGTAGAGCACAACCTTGCCAAGGTTGGGGTCGCGAGTTCGAGTCTCGTTTCCCGCTCCAAATTCAAAAAGCCCTAATCGAAAGATTGGGGCTTTTTTATTGCCCATTCTAAAATTTTTGAACCTCACCCCAAGCCTGTTCTTTAATCCGGTCTTCTCTGGCTGATTTAAATCGTAGTGTAAATGTATAAAAGCGTTTTTAAAAAAATTCCCGGTTTTTGCGGCTTGCTGTGTATATTTTTATACAGATCAATTGCTTAAATATTCTGCACAATTCAAGCTTTTTCCAGACACCGGCCCTTTTCAAGCCAGCAACCACTGTGTATAACAATGAAGCAGACCGGGAAACGGATAAGCATAGGCAAAACCTACGAAAAAGCGTTAGACTATGCCACAATTAATGTCATGAAAATGTCCGTTGAGACAAAAAGAAGGTGAAGGTTGATGCCGCTCAATACAGTTGAAGAGCTAGTAGCAGATATCCGTGCAGGAAAAATGGTTATCCTGATGGATGATGAAGATCGTGAAAATGAAGGCGATTTAGTCATGGCTGCCACGCATGTTCGCCCGGAAGACATCAACTTTATGATCACCCATGCCCGCGGTCTGGTCTGCCTGACCTTAAGCCGTGAGCGTTGCCAGCAGTTAAACCTACCCTTAATGGTCGATGCCAACGGCGCCCAGCATGGCACCAACTTTACCCTGTCGATTGAAGCCGCAGAAGGCATCACCACCGGAATTTCCGCGGCTGAACGTGCGCATACCATTCGCACGGCGGTTGCCGCCCATGCCAAACCGGCCGATATTGTCCAGCCGGGCCATATTTTCCCGCTGATGGCGCAACCAGGTGGTGTGCTGCACCGTGCCGGTCATACTGAAGCCGGCTGTGACCTGTCCCGTTTGGCTGGTCTAGAACCTGCTTCGGTGATTTGTGAAATTATTAAAGAAGATGGCACCATGGCGCGCCGTGCCGATCTGGAAGTGTTTGCCGAAAAACACGGTCTGAAAATGGGCACCATCGCCGACCTGATCCATTACCGCATGACCAATGAACAAACCGTTGAGCGTCTAGATCAGCAAAGCATTGATACCGAATATGGCAGCTTTGACCTGTATCGTTACCGTGAACTGGGTAACCCGGATATTCATCTGGCGCTGGTCAAAGGTGAGCCAAAAGATGGCGTGACCACCGTCCGTGTGCATGGGTTTAATCCGACCCGTGACCTGCTAAAACTGAACAAGCAGGATGGTGAACCGGCCTGGAACCTGGATCGTGCCTTAAAAGAAATAGCCAGCAGCGATCGTGGTGTACTGGTCTGGATTGGCCAGCGTCATCTGCAGGATTTAGGTCCGGCACTGGACAGCTTAAATGCACCGAAGAAAAGCAAATCCAATGCGGCGCTGTCTCAGCAGTATCAGACCATTGGTGTCGGTGCACAGATTTTACGTGATTTAGGTGTTGAAAAAATGAAGCTGCTTAGCTCGCCATTACGTTTCAATGCCTTGTCCGGCTTTAACTTGGAAGTGGTGGAATACGTCACCGCACAACAAACAACTTAAGAAATCATCGAGGTTTGCTATGGCAGTTCGCCGTATTGAAGGTATGTTACATCTCGCGAGCGAAGGCCGTTACGCGATTTTAGTTGGTCGTTTTAATAGCTTTGTGGTGGAACATTTGCTGGAAGGTGCCATCGACACATTGAAACGTCATGGTGTATCAGAGGATAATATCACTATTGTTCATGCACCAGGGGCGTGGGAACTTCCGGTTGTTGCGAAAAAACTGGCAGCATCTGATCGTTTCGATGCCATTATTGCACTGGGCGCGGTGATTCGTGGCAGTACGCCTCACTTCGACTTTGTTGCAGGCGAATGTGCCAAAGGTTTAGGCGTGGTTGGCCTGGACACTGGCTTACCGGTCATTAACGGTGTATTGACTACGGATAGTATCGAACAAGCGATTGAACGCTCGGGTACAAAAGCAGGTAATAAAGGTAGCGAAGCTGCTTTAACTGCAATTGAAATGGTTAACTTGTTAAAGGCTATTTAACGCTATGTCGCAAACACTTCAAGCAACTTATGCAGCAAAACGTAAAGCACGTCGTTTTGCTGTACAAGGAATTTATGAATGGCAGATGAGCCACAATCCGGTGCACGAGATTGAAGCACGCACGCGTGTCGAAAATGCCATGCACAAAGTGGATCTCGGCTATTATCATGAATTGTTGACTCAAGTGGTTGCCAATCATGAAGCATTGGATGCGCTCTTAATCCCTGTGCTTGACCGCGAAATTGATGCCCTTGACGGCGTTGAACTCGCAACCCTTCGTCTGGGCGCCTATGAATTGAAAGAACATCTGGAAATTCCATACCGCGTGGTTTTAGACGAAGCCATTGAGCTGGCAAAACATTTTGGCGGTGCAGACAGCCATAAATACATTAACGGTGTTCTTGACCGTTTGGCCAGCTCATTACGTGCAGCAGAAAAACAGCAATCTAAATAATTGACAGATTGATGCGATGGCTGAGTTTTCCATTATTGACACCTATTTCAATCGGCAGCACGGCAGTTCTGTCGACTTAGGTGTTGGTGATGACTCAGCCGTGCTGACTCCTCCCCCACAGCAACAGCTGGTGATTTGCGCCGACACGCTGGTTGCTGGACGACACTTCCCACTAGAGACTGATCCACATGCCATTGGCTGGAAATCTGTTGCAGTCAATCTCTCCGATATTGCTGCCATGGGTGCCACGCCGCACAGTATTCTACTGGCCTTGAGCCTACCCCAAATTGATCACGACTGGCTGAAAGCCTTTAGCCAGGGTCTGTATGATTGCTGCGATCAATTTGGGGTGCGCTTAATTGGTGGAGATACCACCCAAAGTCCGCATTTAACCTTATCCGTGACCGCCTTGGGCTGGATAGATACCGGTCAGGCGATTACCCGCGCCGGTGCCCAGCCGGGTGATTATATCTGTGTCAGCGGCACCGTCGGTGATGCCGCCTTTGGCCTGAAGCATCCAGGTCATGCACTGCAGCAGCGTCTGGATTATCCAACCCCGCGCTGCGAACTGGGCCAGCAACTGAAAGGTCTGGCCTCGAGCATGATTGATGTTTCAGATGGTCTGGCCCAAGACTTGGGACATATTCTTAAAGCCTCAAAGGTTGGCGCCACCCTAGATCTGGATCTGTTACCGCTCAGCGACACTCTGCGTCATTTACCTGACACACAGCGCTGGCAATATGCGCTGGCTGGCGGCGATGACTATGAATTGTGCTTTAGCATCAGCCCGCAGCATTTTGAACAACTTTTACAACAACCGCTGAATGTCCGCGTTACCAAGATTGGACAAATTCATGCAGCACCCGAACTTCATTTTGTGCAGAATGGCGTAGATCATTCGCTCCAATTCCAGGGATACCAACACTTTGCCTAAACCTGCCATTCATTTTAAAGCGATGAGCTGGCCCGACCGCCTGGTTGTCTTCTGTGGGGTCGGGTTTGGATCAGGCCTGTTACCCAAAGCTCCCGGCACCTTCGGCTCGGCTTTTGCGCTGCTATTTATTCCGCTGTGGCTGTGGCTTGGTTTTGCCTATTCGGTTGTGGCGATTCTGCTGATGTCACTGGTCGGGATTTATATCTGCGGGCAAACCGCACGGGTGATGGGCGTCCATGATGATGGCCGTATTGTCTGGGATGAATTTGCCGGACAGTCGATTACCTTTTTACCGCTGATCTATTTTGACCAGATGAATACGATGTGGGTCATTGCAGGCTTTGCCCTGTTCCGGCTGTTTGATGTCTGGAAACCCTGGCCCATCCGGGTGATTGACCGTCAGGTCGATGGCGGCTTTGGGATTATGCTGGATGATCTGATTGCCGGACTTTGGGCAGCAATCTGTATTTTAATTTATCTTTATTTTATTTTGGTTTAGCAATAACTAGGATTATACATGTCTACCACCGTGATTATTCTTGCCGCAGGGAAAGGAACGCGTATGCGCTCCAGCCTTCCGAAAGTGCTTCAACCCCTTGCAGGACGCCCGCTTCTGGGTCACGTGATTGAAACGGCACAACAATTACAAGCAGATAATATTATTACCATTTATGGCCATGGCGGCGAACAGGTACAACAGGCCTTTGCCCATGAAACAGTTCAATGGGTGGAACAGGCCGAGCAGCTCGGGACCGGACATGCGGTCCAAATGGCGCTGCCGGTACTGGGTCAAGATGGTGTTTCAATTATTCTATCCGGTGATGTGCCGTGCATTAGCCAGGCCACCTTACAGCAACTGGTCGAGGCCAGTCAGGCTACCGGCATTGGTCTGGTCACGTTAACCCTGCCAGATGCGACCGGTTACGGCCGTATTGTGCGTGACAATGGCCAGATTCAGGCTATTGTTGAACACAAAGATGCTTCTGAGACACAGCGCCAGATTCAGGAAATCAATACCGGCATTTACTGCGTTAGCAATGCCAAACTGCATCAGTGGTTACCAAAACTGTCCAATGACAACGCGCAAGGCGAATACTACCTGACCGATATTGTGGCCATGGCCATTGCCGATGGCATGCAGGTGGCTTCGGTGCAGCCGGAACGGGCCTTTGAAGTCGAAGGCGTCAATGACCGGGTGCAACTGGCCGCCTTGGAACGTGAATTTCAAAGCTTCCAGGCCAAACAGTTAATGCAGCAAGGTGTACATCTGATTGATCCAAGTCGTTTTGACCTGCGTGGCAACTTAAGCGTGGGCAAAGACGTCCGTATCGACATCAATGTGATTATTGAAGGTGAAGTTGAGCTCGGCGATCGCGTTGAAATTGGCGCAGGCTGTGTGATTAAAAACAGCAAAATTGCGGCCGGCACCAAAGTCCAGCCGTACAGCGTCTTTGAAAATGCTGTTGTCGGTGAAGATGTACAGATTGGTCCATTTGCCCGCTTGCGTCCGGGTGCAGTGCTGGCCAATGAGGTGCATATTGGCAACTTTGTTGAAGTCAAAAACACCCAGATTGGTGTTGGCTCCAAAGCCAATCACTTTACCTATTTAGGCGATGCAGAAGTCGGCGCCGGTTCCAATATTGGCGCAGGCACCATTACCTGTAACTATGACGGCGCCAATAAATTTAAAACCATCATTGGTGATGCAGCCTTCATTGGCTCAAACAGCTCGCTGGTGGCACCAGTGACCATTGGCAACGGCGCAACGGTGGGTGCCGGCTCGGTGATTACCCGTGACGTGGCTAACCATAGCCTGGCCTTTGAACGCTCTAAACAGCTGAGCAAAGATAATTATCAACGTCCCCAAAAACTGAAAAAATAAGAGGAAAATATTATGTGTGGTATCGTCGGTGGCGTTGCAGAACGTAATATTAGCAATATCCTGATTGAAGGCTTAAAGCGTCTGGAATACCGTGGCTATGATTCTGCCGGTCTGGCGCTAATCAATGGCGGTCATGTATTACGTGAACGTCGTGTCGGGAAAGTAGCCAATCTGGAACAGGCAGTTATTGAAGCCGAATTAACCGGTTCTTTAGGGATCGCACACACGCGCTGGGCGACCCATGGCAAGCCAACTGAAAACAATGCCCATCCGCATATTTCGGGCAATGTGGCGGTGGTGCATAACGGGATTATTGAAAACTTCCAGGAACTCAAAGATGATCTGGAAGCGCTCGGCTATGTATTTACCTCGCAAACCGATACCGAAGTGGTTGCGCATCTGGTCAATGATGCCCTGAAATCAACCCCAAGTTTACTGGAAGCAGTGAAACAGGTGGTGCCGCAGCTCAAAGGGGCCTATGCACTCGGTATCATCCATACCGATCATCCGGATGAGCTGATCACGGTTCGTGAAGGTTCACCACTGGTGATTGGTGTCGGGATTGGCGAGAACTTTATCAGCTCGGATCAGCTGGCGTTGTTACCAATCACCAACCGCTTTATTTATCTGGAAGAAGGCGATATTGCCCGTTTAACCCGTGAAACCATCGAAGTTTTTGTTGATGGTCAGCTGGTGAACCGTCCGGTGAAAGAGCTGGATGCAACCGTGAGCAATGCCTCTAAAGGTGAATACAAGCACTACATGCTTAAAGAGATTTATGAGCAGCCAGAAGCGATTCAGCAAACCATTTCTCAGGCCTTAAATGGCAATGCGCTGCGTGAAGACTTTCTGGCCCAGGCCGAGCAGGACTTCGCCAGCATCCAGCAAGTGCAGATTATTGCCTGCGGTACCAGCTACCATGCCGGCATGATTGCCAAATACTGGTTTGAACAGCTGATTGATGTACCATGTCAGGTCGAAATTGCCAGCGAATACCGCTATCGTACGCCGGTAATTGTTAACAACACCCTGTACATCTGCATTTCCCAGTCGGGTGAAACCGCCGATACCTTGGCTGCCCTGCGTGACACCCAAAAACGTGCTGCAGCCAAAGCGCTAAACATTTGCACCATGGCAATTTGTAACGTAGCCACCTCGTCAATGGTGCGCGAAACCCATCACAGCCTGTTAACCCTAGCCGGACCAGAAATTGGCGTAGCATCAACCAAAGCCTTTACCACGCAACTGGCTGCGCTGATGCTGCTGATTCTGAAGATCGGTCAGGTCAAACAGAGCATTGCTGAAAAAACCGTTACCGAGATTATCGCGGAATTATGGCATACGCCAAAAGTGATTCTGGATACCCTGCAACATAACCCGGCGATTCTGCACTTATCCGAACTGTTTGTGGAAAAGAACCACTGCCTGTTCCTCGGCCGTGGCACCCAGTTCCCGATTGCGCTTGAAGGTGCCCTGAAGCTGAAGGAAATTTCCTATATTCATGCCGAAGGTTATGCCGCCGGTGAACTGAAACATGGTCCGCTAGCCCTGGTCGACAATGAAATGCCGGTGGTGATTCTGGCACCAAAAGATGACATGCTGGATAAACTGAAATCCAACATGGAAGAAGTACAGGCCCGTGGTGGCGAGCTGTTTGTCTTTGCTGATGAGCACAGCGGCATTAAAACCAAAGAGCGTCAGCATGTGGTACATATTCCATCAATCAGTGCGGTGCTGGCACCAATTGTCTACAGCATTCCGGTCCAGCTGCTGTCCTATCATGTTGCGGTACTGCGCGGTACCGATGTGGATCAGCCACGTAACCTGGCCAAATCGGTGACGGTAGAATAAGCAAAACAGAAAAAGGCTGGTTCACTGTTTTTGAGTAAAAAAGTTAAATACTAGGTAATAAAAAATCATACTCAGTAATAAAGTTTCATACCAATTTTAAAATAAAGAAAATATATTCATTATTTTCAGTATATTGGAATTTTGGTATGAAACTTTTTTTATTTTAATAGAATTATACTTAGACTAGACTAGTCTACAGTATGATACTTTAATAAATATAATATAAATTTTATACCAATAAAAACAAATGCTTATGCGCAATAAAGGATGAAACTTTATTACTTCCATATACAAGTTCTACACAGCAGCGCCACAACGACACAGGCAGTGCGTCGAGCAATACAAAATAGTCAAGAGAGCTTAAGAACGCTAGCCAAGCGTTACGGCATCAATCAAAAGACCGTCGCAAAATGGAAGAAACGTACTTCAGTAGATGATCTTACAACCGGGCCAAAGAATCCTCGCTCAAGCGTGTTATCACCTGAAGATGAGGCGGCAATTGTTGCTTTTCGAAAACGCACTTTGTTGCCGCTAGACGATTGCCTTTATGCATTGCAGCCGAGTATTCCTTATCTGACACGCTCGTCGTTACACCGCTGCTTGCAGCGGCATGGTATTCCACGACTGCCTGAGGTACAAGGTGATCGCTCTGTCAGGAAGCGCTTCAAGAGCTACCCCATTGGTTACTTTCATATCGACATCGCTGAGATGCGAACAGCACAGGGTAAACTTTATCTCTTCGTTGCCATTGATCGCACTTCCAAGTTCGCGTTCACTGAATTGCATACTAAAGCCAGTAAGATGGCAGCCGCGGAGTTCCTGCGCAATCTGGTTAAGGCTGTGCCCTATAGAATCCATACGGTGCTAACAGATAACGGCATCCAGTTCACGAACCGCACCTGTGATCGCTACGCCTCTGAGCACATCTTGGATCGGATTTGTACTGAATGTGGCATTGAACATCGTCTTACCAAGGTCAAGCATCCATGGACTAATGGACAGGTCGAGCGGATGAACCGAACGATTAAAGAAGCTACTGTCAAACGGTTCCATTACGACGATCACACTCAGCTATGCATTTACCTTGCTGATTTTATTGCTGCATACAACTTCGGCCGCAGACTCAAACCACTCAGGGGCCTGACTCCCTACGAATTGATCTGCAAACAGTGGACAGATGAACCTGAACTTTTTAAGATTGATCCGATCCATCAAATGCCGGGATTAAACACCTAATAATAAGTCCACAGCAGCACATCAGCTCCATTTAGGCCATAGCCTACCCGGCAATGAGATAAAATCCTGCTGGATTATCTAAGGCATCAGTACGGGCATAAATTTTGATGCTTAAACCACTTTTACTGCGCCCGATCGATCGCCTGATCTTTTTTCCGGTACGGTGTTGATGAGCCTTCACAATTGTTTAGTCTCGCATGGCATATTCAGTATCACTATCATAGGATAATACTTCAAAAGTTCTCTGTCATACACCAAGCCTGTATGACTCTAAAATCCACAAAAGTGCAAAGTGCTAAGGTAAGCGCCTCCACGAAATACCCGAGAGATAGCACTATCTCAACAAATAATCGGTTATCTTTGACGGCAACTCCAACAGTACACGCTCGTTGAGGTAAAAGATCTTAATACGTCCCCACTGATTACCTATTCATGCATAACATTTATTTATGAAAAAATAATGAGGAAAAGTCAGTTTTTTCTCAAACTGATTAATAAAAAATCCTAGGAAAATTAATCTTTTGGTTACCAAAAAACTCAATAGCGGCTCATTTTATTCTAGAGTTTTCACTGGGATTAAAAATCATACTTTCAAAAGCAAAGAATGGAACTTTATTTTTTTAAATTGCTCACAATAAGATGAAACATTTAAAAATAAACTAAAAATCCAAAAAATAAATATAATTAAACTATAAATATCAATAATTTGAATTAAAAAATATAAAAACAAAAATATAAACTATAGATAAAAAGTAATAAAGATACATACCATATTGAATAATAAAAAACCTAATGATATGCTCAAAAACATACTAAAGCATGTTAAAAAAATATGTTAACCAAAGAGCAACAACTAAAATGGATAAAAGAAGGACGTGGTCAAGGCTTTCTAAATACCTACAAACCCTTCTTGACAGTTAAGGATAATAAATCCCTAAACAACCGCTCAAGTCGAGTATATGGCTATAAAACCGGTCGAACTCATCACTTGTTTTCAGATTTAGAGCTCGCTGTTTTTTTGATTTTAGATAGAAATATTTTTATCAAAGATATTCGAGAACAAATGCCACTGAATTTAAAAGAAACTGAGGATTTGGCGCGTACTTTTTCCCTTTATCATCCAATGAAAAATGGTATTGCACAAACCCTAGTTTCTACATTTTTCATTCTCAGTGAAGCTGCTAATGCTCCCCCTGTTTATGTCATCAGAGCTATTTCTCATACTGAATTAGAAAATTTAAATATTCTTGAAAGTCTCGAATTAGAAAGACGCTATTGGCAGAAAGAAAATATCCCTTGGTATCTTGTTACAGAAAAGGATATCCCTATTACGGTCGTTGATAATATTAAATGGTTATATCCTGCAAATTACTCAGAAAGTAAAAATCACACTACAGATAAAATCAACTTCTATTATCAGCAATTTATAAGAAATTCTCATCTGAGTCTAATTGAACTATCAAAATATATTGATGTTCAATATTCATTAGAACCAGGAGAATCACTATTAGAAATCCGCGAGCTCATTGCTCAAAGGTACTTCGTATTTGATATCAACATTAGTTATAGAAAAATCACATGTGGCAATATAAAACTCAGTGAACAAGATTCATGGGAGGCCATCTGCAATGCTTCGAATCAATAGACCTCTTGCGAAAGTAAAAAACGTTTATACTCGTCCCATGAAATATGAAAAT
>ERZ1023263.128-NODE-128-length-26803-cov-368.337633_pt1 | contig 26803 bp, 26 predicted proteins | sample MGYA00380461_ERZ1023263 | MGnify/ENA primary metagenome ERZ1023263 (study PRJEB33173, sample SAMEA4830316) | metagenome | study: EMG produced TPA metagenomics assembly of the PRJEB25223 data set...
GTCTGGTAAAGATGCACAACCAATTGGTGACGACAAAGTGATGGATCCAGCGAAACAAACAGCTTCAGGTAAAGTTGTGTTGTTACCAGCGTATAGAGGAACTGTTAGTAGTGGTAGAGAAGGTTCTGATCGCGCATTGGAAGGAACTGCTGTATCAAGTAAGAGTGGGAAACAATTGGCTAACAAGTCAGCGCCTAAAGGTAGCGCACATGAGAAACAGTTACCAAAAACTGGAACTGATCAAAGTTCAAGCCCAGCAGCGATGTTTGTATTAGTAGCAGGTATAGGTTTAATTGCGACTGTACGACGTAGAAAAGCTAGCTAAAATATATTGAAAACAATACTACTGTATTTCTTAAATAAGAGGTACGGTAGTGTTTTTTTATGAAAAAAAGCGATAACCGTTGATAAATATGGGATATAAAAACGAGGATAAGTAATAAGACATCAAGGTGTTTATCCACAGAAATGGGGATAGTTATCCAGAATTGTGTACAATTTAAAGAGAAATACCCACAATGCCCACAGAGTTATCCACAAATACACAGGTTATACACTAAAAATCGGGCATAAATGTCAGGAAAATATCAAAAACTGCAAAAAATATTGGTATAATAAGAGGGAACAGTGTGAACAAGTTAATAACTTGTGGATAACTGGAAAGTTGATAACAATTTGGAGGACCAAACGACATGAAAATCACCATTTTAGCTGTAGGGAAACTAAAAGAGAAATACTGGAAGCAAGCCATAGCAGAATATGAAAAACGTTTAGGCCCATACACCAAGATAGACATCATAGAAGTTCCAGACGAAAAAGCACCAGAAAATATGAGCGACAAAGAAATCGAGCAAGTAAAAGAAAAAGAAGGCCAACGAATACTAGCCAAAATCAAACCACAATCCACAGTCATTACATTAGAAATACAAGGAAAGATGCTATCTTCCGAAGGATTGGCCCAAGAATTGAACCAACGCATGACCCAAGGGCAAAGCGACTTTGTATTCGTCATTGGCGGATCAAACGGCCTGCACAAGGACGTCTTACAACGCAGTAACTACGCACTATCATTCAGCAAAATGACATTCCCACATCAAATGATGCGGGTTGTGTTAATTGAGCAAGTGTATAGAGCGTTTAAGATTATGCGTGGAGAGGCGTATCATAAGTAGAGGGATTGGTATTGCAGAGGTAAAAAATATTATTGTGATAACTCTCAAAATGGAAACATAATAAAAGTAAAGTTTTCTAGGTTACCAAATTTTTGAAGTATATAGAAAAGAGTAGTCTGCTTTTGTAATATTAATATTATTATATTTCCATAATATGAATTCAACGAAAGTATTTTTATTTTATAACAATTTATGGTTAAACGTCACAATTTTTGAATTGAAATACATTTTATACATAGTGGAAGTTAAAGATTTAAAAGATAATCTTGAGAACTTTAGAAAAATTACTGGTTAAAAGGAGAATATCATGAAAAAATCAACACTCATTGATAAATTTTTAGACATACTCTCTTCAAGAAGCTCACTCAGAGAAATTCATAATAATTTTATTGATGCAGACATTATGAGAGGTGACTCTATAAATCAAAAATATAGCGGGCAACGTAAATCGTTAGCGTGGGAATATATAAGTACTTTAAATTTAGAAGATGAAGCTGAATTTTCTAAATTACTTAATGTTATAGAAATGTATTTGATTCAATGGAATCTGTATAGTAATGAAAGTGATGAAGATGAAGAAATTAATAGATTAATAAAAATAATTAATGCATTAGGATATGCATATAATAAAGAGGAAGGAAGAATAACTAAAAATGGAAGTAAAGTTAACTTAAGTACTGTTAAATCTTTGGCAGAAAAATTTGATATTGAGTATGTATTAAAAGAATGTAATAGAATTGAAAAAGAGGCGCTAACAGATCCAGAGGACGCAATTACATCTGCAAAATCAATGGTTGAGAGTACTTTGAAGCATATTCTAGATTCTGAAGGAGAAAAATTCAATAATAATGAAACTGTGAGAGTTTTATATAGAAAAGTAAGTAGTATTATGAATCTTTCTCCTGGTGCACATAATGAAAATACTTTTAAAACAATTTTGAGTGGAATGATAAATGTAATTAATGGTCTGGACGAAGTAAGGAATGAATATGGTGACGCACATGGTAAATCAAAGAAAAATTATAAGCCGGAGACTAGACATGCTTTTCTAGCAATCAATGCAGCACGTACAATAACTGAATTTCTTTTATCTTCATACAAAAAACATAAGTAAAATTCACTTTATGAATAATAATCATTACTTGCACTGTTGAAGCAGTCAGGTTTAATAAAGGATGATGAAATTGGAAATTGACGTTGGTATAGATAATATAGAAGAATCAAATAAGTTTTTAAGAAAATTGTGGGCATCATTCAATGAAGAATTTGGAAAATGTAGTTGGCTATATTCTCCATTTAAAATAGGAGAATATCAACAAATATACTTGGGGAGGGTTGATATAAAAGATTATAATTTGGAAATTAGCATATTATATAAAAATAGGGGATCAATAACGAAAATGATTTTTGAAAACTCTGATGGAAATAATTTAGATGAAAAAATGAGAGACACACTAAAAAAGTTAGTGAAATATGCAAAAAATAACTATGAGAAAAAAGGAACTTTCTTTTTTGAAGCCACTATAATTTCAAAGTATATAATCAGTAATTATGAAATTCAATTTCAAAGTATGCAAATATTTGGTTTGAAAAACAAAAGTTCTAATTTGCTTTTTTCAGTATCAGCACATGATCAAAATCAAGCAAATGGGAAAGCAATAGAATTTATAAATGAGACATTAGACTTTTTATCGATAGAGACTAATTTAATGTTTTATTTAGACAATATATGTGTTATTGAAAATGTGAAGTTTAAAGAAAAGAACGAAATGACATATAATAAAAAAGAAATTTATCAAGACAATAGCGATTTTATTGAGGGATATTCTACCAATAATGAGCAAATAGTTATATCAAAAGAGGCAATACAATTTTTAAAATATATTCAAAAAAATGATGATGAAGATATAAGAGCTTTTATGAGAGCTTGTCATCATTTTCACACAGCTAGAAAGCTAGACTCAGAAACTTTTGAAGTTAATTCTATACATAAAAAATCTAACACAAGATTAGATTCTAATTTAGAAATTGCAAATACACTGTATTTATCAGCTCTAGAAGTGGTTTCTTCAATAGGATTTGAATCAGATAGATGTAGTGAATGTAATCAATTAAAGTATAGTATTTCAAAAAGAGTAAAAGACATTACTAATAAGTATCTTAACGAAAATGTTGCAAAAGAAATTGTAAAATCTTACAGTTTAAGATCGAAATATTTACATGAAGGCGTATTAAATAGAAGCAAATCACCAACTATTCAATTTATACCATTATTAGATAATAGTACGAAAAGTGGTGGTAAAGAAATTTTCGTTGCTTCAATTTACAATTTAAGAGAGTATACAAGTTATATTTTGAGGAGATTTTACAGAGAATTTTTTGATTTGTGATAGTAACAAATATAAAACCGCATCACTAATCGATAAACACAGGCGTATCATAAGTAGGGGGATGTTGAACTTTTGGACTTATCACAAAGTATGATGTTTATGTATGTGATTATTATGATTTAAGCATATTCTTCAAATTAAATAATATCAAAAATAAAAGGCGCTTATCGACATTGAAATTTATTAATCTAGGAAAATAGTATATTTATATAAAATTTTATTTGTAAGGGAACAATTTTGAAAAAGTAGTATTTTTCTATCTTTTCATAATACATTGTAATTACAACGGAGGGATATTGTGATGAAGTGTATAGATAAAACGTGGGTTAGCTATTATAAAGAATTAGCTGATAAGTTAACAGATTATCAAAATAAACGTTATGAATTAATTGAAATAGTGAAGGAAATATATATAAAAACGGGAATAAAATTCCCAACTTTAGCAAGTGATAATGTATTGATGGATATAGATCCTTTTACAATATTTGCATTATTTAATAAAACGTTTATGAGAGAAACTAATAAGGTAAAAATTTTAACAGAATTAGCTTCGAAATTGGATATTAAGTCCAAAATTCCTTTAGTTTTTGACAGTATTCCAACAGTCAATAACCTGAATGCTACATATTATAATTTTAAAGATTATGGAAAAGATAATGACATAGAAAATTTATGGACATTATTTACTGATGCATTAAATTTTGCAAATTATCCATCAGAAGATAATAAATTAAAATTTATACATAGTTTTGATGAGAATATTACTAAAACAGGAAATGGGAATAGTAAGATTACGAGTGGTTTGTACTGGATTGCACCTGAAACATTTGCTAACTTTGATTCACGTTCAATTTGGTACATTTTTGATACATATAAACTTCCTAAAGAATTGATTAATGAACAACTTAAACCAAAAGAAAAACTAACAGGTCGACATTATTTAGAATTGATAGATATGTTAAAGCTAGTTTTGAAGTGCCAGGAAGTAGAGATTAATGATTTTATTGATTTAAGTTATGAGTCTTGGCATTATTCTGAAATGATAAATGAAGCTAACAGAAACAAACTTGATTCTAATATCAAAGAAAATGTTGTCAGTGAAAATGACAATATAATACAAAATAGAAGTAGAACAACTGAAGTTATACCATATGGAAAACAAGAATTCTTAGATGAAGTTTTTATTGATGAAAGTGATTATGATAGGTTAGTACAACTTTTAAGAAGGAAGCGAAATGTCATACTACAGGGACCGCCTGGTGTAGGAAAAACTTTTCTTGCAAAACGTCTTGCTTATTCATTGATTGGCAGTAAGTGTAAAGAACGAATTAAATTAATTCAATTTCATCAAAGTTATTCATATGAAGATTTTATTATGGGATATAGACCTACTAGTTCAGGTTTTGAACTGACTACGGGGACGTTTTATGATTTTTGTAAGAAAGCTGATAAAGACCGTGATAATGAATATTTTTTAATTATTGATGAAATTAATAGAGGTAATCTGAGTAAAATTTTTGGTGAATTATTTATGTTGATTGAAAGTGATAAAAGAGATGAAGAACTAATATTACTTTATAGCGGTGAGAGATTTTCTGTGCCTAAAAATATTTATATTGTGGGAATGATGAATACAGCTGATCGTAGTTTAGCAATTTTAGATTATGCATTACGCAGACGCTTTGCGTTTTATAATATGCAACCAGCGTTTCACACAACTAAATTCAAAAAACTTCTTAAAGCAATTAATAATACTGAATTAGAGTCAGTAATTAATTGTATAGAAGGATTAAATAAAGAGATTGTTCAAGACGATATGTTAGGTAATGGCTTTGTGATTGGTCATAGTTATTTTAGCAATATTGAATGTATCGACAAAGATGAACTTTCTAATATTGTAGAATTTGAGATTATTCCTATGCTAGAAGAGTATTGGTTTGATGAACCTTCAAAAATAAATGTATGGTCTGAAAAGTTAAGGAATTCAATAAATAATGATTAATATTAAAAATATTTATTATATGTTATCTTATGCATTTACAGTACTTAACAAAAAAGGATATCAGAAGTTAGCAACAGAACAATTTGAAAATATATTTGATTTATATTCAGCTATTCTTATAAAAGGTATATCAAGTCAGTTAAATAGTGGACTTCATCATGAATATATAGAACAGACAGATTCTCTAAAAGTTATTAGGGGAAAAGTTGATGTTAAGAATTCTATACAAGGCTTAGGAGTTTTAAGTCAACGTATTAATTGTATTTATGATGAATTTTCATTAAATACATACATGAACAAGATTTTAAAAACTACAATGAGATGTTTAATAAAAACAGATATTTCTAGGAAGAATAAGATAAAGATCCGAAAGTTATTAATTCATTTTAATAATGTTGATACTTTAGATTATAGAAATATTCAATGGCATCATTTGTTTGATCGAAATAATCAGATGTATAAAATGTTGATATCTATATGCTCTTTAATTTTTCAAGGAGTAATACAAACTGAAAACAGGGGACAAAATAATCTTATGGCGTTTGTAGACGAACAACAAATATCTCGACTATATGAAAAATTTGTTCTAGAGTACTATAAAAAAGAATTTCCAGAGCTTGTTGTTACATCATCAAATATTCAATGGTCATTAGATAATTATGACAACGTGAATATGCTTCCTATAATGAGAAGTGATATTATGTTGAGATATAAAAATAAATGTCTAATTATCGATGCAAAATTTTATAAAAATACATTAAACAATTATTATGATACTAAAAAGATCCATTCAACTAACTTGTATCAAATATTTACCTACGTGAAAAACCAACAATTAAATTTAAAAAAGAAAGCAATGCAGGTCTCAGGAATGTTGCTATATGCTAAAACAGACGAAAATATTGATTTGAACAATAAGTTTCATATGAGTGGTAGTCAAATCATTATTAAGACATTAGATTTGAACAGTGATTTTACTATTATTAAAAAACAGTTGAATGAGATAGTTGATGATATATTTTACTAAAATAATATTAAAAATTTAAAAGTATAAAGCTATTAATTTTGATTAGTGATTTCAAAATGTTATTTTTAGAGGTTTAAGATTGTCATGAATTTAGTTTTATTTGTTCTCATGTTCAAGTTTCTTTATATCAACTTTTATTTTAGTAAACCTAAAAGAGTAGCAACTTCAAAATTCGCATTTATAGCTAAAAATAATTTTAAAATGCACATGTTTAAAGAATCAAAATTGTGCATTGTTAAATCATCATTCCCACCAAATCACTTATTTCATTTTAATTATACGCTAAGTAAATATAAATATTGAAAGAGAAAGAGTTAACATCAATTATAATAGTAAGACTACCATTTCCCGTTCCTGATCCAGTAATAAAAAGAAAGAGTAAATTATTGGGTAATATTGAAAAGGTAATAGTTTCAGAGATGATTATGAAGTTTAAACAAGGTACCGGTAGATTAATCAGAACAGCAAAAGATAGAGGATTATTGACTATATTGGATTTAAGAATGAATGATAAAAATTACCGCCATAGAGAATTAATATTAAATTCGATACCAATAAAAAATGAAATTAATGAATCCGATGTGATAAACTTTTTGACATCATTATAACTATACCTTTTTATATTGTACTTTGGAGGGGTATTTATGCTGTTAGATAAAAGAACTAGTAATTTCGTCATTAAAAAGAGCATTAATGACATAAGAACTATCTGTAGATTTAATTCATCATTTGGATAGATGGAGTCAGCACTCATCGATAAAGTGTCAAAATAAATTAAGAGAAACAGAAAAAATTACGAGTGTAAGTCATAAAGAGAATTGTTGCGATAATGCATGTATTGAACTATTTAAGTCCAATAGAATTTGAAAAGAGACTTACATAATTTAACCTATTTAACAATGAACTTATGTGTATAAGCCACTCTATACTAACTACTTAGGTTTCTTTTTGGGGGAATACTTATTATGTTTAACACAGAACACTTTTTTAATTGTCTAATATAATCTTACAATTGATAATTATATAAATTGAATATCATTCCCATTTTTATGTTAATATGTAATAAAGTGAAAAATTTCTATATTTGTGTTTTTAAAATATATAAGTTTAAAAAGGGGTTGTTTGTCTTTGGAAAATGAAGTAATTGAAGTAATAGAAAAATATAGAACAGATGTGGAAATAGAAAGTAATAAGTTGACCATAAAATTGAAATTTAACCCAATTAGCAAAAAAGATAAAGAACTAATCGATGTGCTGAATTATGTAATTAATCAAAAATACATTTTAGAATTTGGTGGTAATGATTACCAATGCTACAAGTTTCAGTCTTATTACAAAGGCAATGACAGATTCGAAAGGTTTTATAATAAATATTTTAATAATACAATAGAGTTGCATGCTGTAGCATTATTAAAAACCAATGTTGATATAAATACTAACTCTGTAGATATCAAAAAAGCGAATCAGATAAATATATATGCAGAAACTATTAATTCAATAAATGCAAAGAAGTTCATATACGAAGAAGAATTAAATGATATAAGTAACGTGGACTTAATGATTGCTGTTAATAATATTCAAAATACTCTTAATAATCAAATGGCACCCACTCATGAAGATTTATCAGTTTTGAAAAGATTTGCAAAATCATCTTCTAGTATAGCTAGCTTCGCTTCGGATATTATTACAATTTTAGGGGTGTTTTTAAAGTAGAAAATCTAATAATTATTATAGAATAAATAGGTTTAACTTTTGTTTAATTTACAGAAATAATTACTAATAAGGATTTTTAACAGAGAGAAGTGACTTATTTTGGAATATAAATCTTACAACAAAATGAGTAATAATATTTTATCTATCTTGTTGAGTGAAAAAAATTTCGATAATAAAATGGTAGTCTCAACAGGTAGTTATATTTTGTCTGAGTTGCCATGTATTGTTGCCTATAAAAATAATGATATTGTGGGGCTACTAACGTATAAAGTTTATGATGAGTACATTGAAATCATTTCTTTAGATAGTTTTGTAGAGAACAAGGGTATTGGTAGTCATTTACTTAATTATGCTGAAATAATTGCCTCAGATATGAGTAAAAGAAGTATCCGTGTTATTACTACAAATGAAAATATTAAGGCACTCTATTTCTATCAAAAAAATAAATATAGAATCACAGACGTTATTTTTGATGCTGTAACAGAAGCTAGGAAAATAAAGCCGTCGATTCCTACAATTGATAAAAATGGCATTGAAATTAGAGATGAAATTGTTTTGAGGAAATGTTTGTAATGTATAAATACACTCAGCTTTAAATCACCCTAGTTCATACCTAAAAGACTTTAACACAAACAAAAAAGGAGGAACATTAAATTCCTCCTCAACCTTTATTACTCATACTACAATTCTATTTTAACGTCTTCGTCCATTTGGGCTTCAAATTCATCTAGAAGTGCTCTTGCTTCTGCAATTGATTGTGTGTTCATCAATTGATGGCGAAGTTCGCTAGCGCCTCTTATGCCACGCACATAGATTTTAAAGAATCTACGCAAGCTCTTGAATTGTCGTATTTCATCTTTCTCATATTTGTTAAACAATGATAGATGCAATCTCAACAGATCTAATAGTTCTTTGCTTGTGTGTTCGCGTGGTTCTTTTTCAAAAGCGAATGGATTGTGGAAAATGCCTCTACCAATCATGACGCCATCAATGCTATATTTTTCTGCAAGTTCAAGTCCTGTTTTTCTATCGGGAATATCACCGTTAATTGTTAACAATGTGTTTGGTGCAATTTCGTCACGTAAATTTTTAATAGCTTCGATTAATTCCCAATGTGCATCTACTTTACTCATTTCTTTACGTGTACGAAGATGAATAGATAAATTGGCAATGTCTTGTTCGAAGACGTGCTTCAACCAATCTTTCCATTCATCGATTTCATAGTAGCCAAGGCGTGTTTTAACACTTACCGGAAGCCCACCTGCTTTAGTCGCTTGAATAATTTCGGCAGCAACGTCAGGTCTTAAGATTAAGCCGGAACCCTTACCCTTTTTAGCAACATTTGCTACAGGACATCCCATATTTAAGTCTATGCCTTTAAAGCCCATTTTAGCTAATTGAATACTCGTTTCACGGAACTGTTCTGGCTTATCTCCCCATATATGAGCGACCATCGGCTGTTCATCTTCGCTAAAAGTTAAGCGTCCGCGCACACTATGTATGCCTTCAGGGTGGCAAAAGCTCTCGGTATTTGTAAATTCAGTGAAAAACACATCCGGTCTAGCTGCTTCACTTACAACGTGTCGAAAGACGATATCTGTAACGTCTTCCATTGGCGCCAAAATAAAAAATGGACGTGGTAATTCACTCCAAAAATTTTCTTTCATAATATATTTATACCCTCTTTATAATTAGTATCTCGATTTTTTATGCATGATGATATTACCACAAAAGCCTAACTTATACAAAAGGAATTTCAATAGATGCAACCATTTGAAAGAGAAGTCTAAGAGTAGTCTAAAATAAATGTTGTGGTAAGTTGATCAATACACAGATCAAGGATTATCGTATTAAATTGTTCATTATTAATGATACACTACTTATGAATATGATTCAGAATTTTCTTTGGCTACTTTTACAGTAAAGCGATTTTTTAGTTATCTTATAACAAAGACAAATTTATAAAGGTGATATTATGGAAGATTTAAAGGAATCTTTAAAAAGTTTAGGTTGGTGGGATTTATTTTTTGCGATACCTATGTTTCTGCTATTCGCATACCTTCCAAACTATAATTTTATAACGATATTTCTTAACATTGTTATCATTATTTTCTTTTCCATAGGTTTGATTTTAACTACGCATATAATTATAGATAAAATTAAGAGCAACACGAAATGAATCATTAATACGAATGTGATTAAACATAAAACTGAAGGAGCGATTACAATGGCGACTAAGAAAGATGTACATGATTTATTTTTAAATCATGTGAATTCAAATGCCGTTAAAACTAGAAAGATGATGGGAGAATATATTATTTATTATGATGGTGTTGTTATAGGTGGTTTGTATGATAATAGATTATTGGTCAAGGCGACTAAAAGTGCACGTCATCAATTTCAAGATAATACATTAGTATCGCCGTATCCTGGTGCTAAAGAAATGATATTAATTCCAGATTTTGACGAAGCAACAAATCTCACTGATTTATTTAAGACCATAAAAAATGATTTGCAAAAGTGATCATTAATTGCCATACTCAATTATTTTGAAAATCATCAATTTCATATTGTCAATTTATTGAGTATCTCGATTTATTGCTATACACAAACAGTATTTTTGCTATGATAGAGTTAATAAATATAATAAATTGAATAAGTAACTTTACAAAACTAGAATGATTCAATTCAATCACAATTATTTGAAAATAGAGGTGAGCAGGTGAACGAAATGTTAATTAGTCTTGTAATCCCAGTTTTTGCTTTGTTAGTTATTGGTGGTATTATTTGGGTGATTATAGAAGGTATAGTACATATTTCAAAAAAGAATAAAGCAATTAATAACTTTTTTAACCAAGTTAATAAAGTAAGTGAGACATATAAATTCGCTACTACTTTTTTATTTCTAATCTTGGCTACGGCTGGTATTTCTCAATTTTATCTATATTATATAGTATCAGAGTTTCTTTTTTTTCTGGTTATATTTACCTTTGGTATTGCAGGTATCATTTTTTTAATGCCATATGGCTTATGTTTCCTACCACTTTATAAGCAAAAAAAGAAAAAACAGACATTTAAAAAATACATGGTTTACACTACGATTGGTTTGTCAATTTGTCTAGGCTTATCTCTAGTTTTGGTTCACACTACGAAAATTTATATGGACGAAGGTGGCGTAAGATACTATTACGGTAGTTTTGTAATGAAACAAGCGGGCGGTTATGCTTATTTAGCTTTAGCAGTACTTTCAACGTTGTTAATTGTTGCGAAAAAAGCTACAAATAAAAATAAAGAAATCGAAACCGTCGACAATACAAATATAACGGAAAGATAATTAAGGGAGTGCTCATTCAGGAGTGCTCTTTTTTGATGTCCAAATTTAGTTGCAAATGAAGGCATAGAAGAAATTTTTATAGTCATTTATTGGATAATGAATTATGGTCATATCGATTAATTTTATTAGTGAGGATTTTACAAACATTTGTTGAATAAATATGGTAATGATAATATATGAATATTTTTGAAAAAACACTAATATGATTAAATTATTTGTTAAAATAGCATTAAGTAAAAAACAAATAGGGAACAAGGTGGGATTTCATGAGTCAATTGCTAAATGATACGTTATCGGCTTGGTTGTTAATTGAATCTTTAAGTCCAGGAGAAGTAAATTTTACAGCGGAAGATATACTCTCAGCTGAACATTTTAAAAATGGTACAAAGCAAGCACAGCTTCAAAGTTTTGATGAATATTTTGAAATATGGAACGATGAACGTTTTATTGTGTCAGAAGAAAAATCAGAGACTGGGGAACTTATATTTAAATTTTATAGACATTGCTTCCGCTATAATGAAATTAATTTGAAAATTCAAGATATTTTTGAAAATCACTCTGATATTCATAATCCAAATGGGACACACTGTTATGGTTACACATTTAACACAGATAAACACGGCAAAGTGATAGTTGATTCTATACATATTCCGATGATTATGAGTGCATTAAAAGAAATTGAAAAGAACAAAAATGCCAATATAGAAGAAAAATTTAATGATTCTGTTGAAAAATTTGTTCAAAAAGTAAAAGAAATTTTAGCAGATGAACCAATTAATGAATTTAAATTGAAGAAGATAGACAAAGCTTATGATGAGTACTTTTCTGTATTAAATTCAAAGAAAGATGGATTATTTGCGCATTATGTAGCAATAGAATATGTGAAAGATAGTGATTTACCACAGCCGGAATTTAACAGCTTCTTCATAAGTGATATTGAGAAAGCAAGAAAATCTCCCAACCAAACTTTAATTGATTACATTGAAGGTGTAGAAGAAAGTCAGCGCATAGAAGTAGATGAAAATAAAGAAATGTTTGACAAATTTTTACATCCTTCACGTTTGCCTGATGGACGCTGGCCATCACAGACTGAGTTTAGATTGTCTTTAATGCAACAACTTGCTGTAAACCAAATCACGAGTGGTAATGAAAGAATAAGTTCTGTTAATGGGCCACCAGGGACAGGTAAGACGACTTTATTAAAAGATATATTTGCTCATCTAGTAGTTGAAAGAGGCAAAGAGTTAGCCAAACTAAATAATCCTAAAGATGCATTTGTCAAAACAAAAATTCATGAAACAGATGATAAATACGTCTATTTACTTCAGGAATCTATTGCTAAATATAAGATGGTAGTTGCGTCTAGTAATAATGGCGCTGTTGAAAATATATCTAAAGATTTACCGAAAATTGAAGAAATTATAAGAAATCCTGAAAAATGTAAATTCCCGGAATATGAAACAGCTTATGCAAATTTAGCATATGAATTAAAAGATTTTGCTGAAATAGCTGAAGATTTGATTGGGGAAAGTGCCTGGGGCTTATTTTCTGGGGTGTTTGGAAAAAGTACCAATATTAATCAAGTATTGGATCACATGTTAAAACAAGATGTGAATGATATTGGCTTTGCTAGATTACTTCAAAATGAAAATAATCGTATGGGTTATCACGAGTTAATAACTGAATGGCAAGCACATCAACGTGCATTTTTAGAAGAGTTGAAGCATGTTGAAATGTTAAAAGAAGAATCTATTAGAGCCTATGATGTTTATAAAAGTTGTGAGTCTTACTCTAAGATGGAACAGGCAATTAATAGTGAAAAAACAACAATTGAAGAACAGATATATCATTTAGAAAATGAAGCGTTACGAGACAATAAAGAAATAGAAGATTTGGATAATCAAATTAATTATAATGCTAAGCAACTAGAAACTTTAAATGAGTTGATTAAATCCATCAAAGAAAGCAACAAAGGTTTTATTAACAAACTGAAGGCGATGTTTAATTCAGAAGAAGATGAAAGTTATAAAGATCATAATAAAGAGAAGCAACAATTATTAACACAACAGTTAGAGTTAGAGAAATGTAAAAAAAACAAACATGAAGACCTTGTTAGCAAACTAAAAGAAAAAGAGAAATTAATTAAACAATTAACTAAAGTACAGTTGCAATTAGACGAGTTAAATTCACAGTTACAAGAGTTAGAAGCATATCGTATTAAGTCAAAAATTACAATTCCAGAAAAAGATTTTTGGAGTGACAACAATTATGATGAGCGCCAAGTTACTAATTTGTGGACGAGTGACGAACTTCAATACAGACGTGCCATGCTCTTTTTAAGAGCAATGATATTGCATAAATTATTATTGATTGTTAATAATACAACTATTTATTATGCGATTAATGATTTTAAAGATAGAAGGAAATTAATTGATGCAAATCCAGATAAAGTACACAATGCATGGAATGTGATGCATTTAATATTTCCAGTAGTTAGTACGACGTTTGCAAGCTTTAAATCTATGTATGGGGGCATACCAAAAGATTTCATAGACTACTTATTTATTGATGAAGCAGGACAAGCAATACCTCAAGCAGCTGTGGGAGCATTATTTAGATCGAAAAAAGTTGTAGCTGTAGGTGATCCGATTCAAATTGAACCGGTTGTTACTTTAGAAAGTCATTTAATTGATAATATTCGTAAAAATTATAATGTTCCGGAATATCTAGTTTCTAAAGAAGCTTCTGTGCAGTCTGTCGCTGACAACGCTAATCAATATGGTTTTTGGAAATCTGATGCTACTGATAGTAATCAAAAAACATGGATAGGCATACCTTTATGGGTGCACAGACGATGTTTAAAACCTATGTTCACGATAGCTAACCAAATCGCTTATAATAATAAAATGGTGTTGCCAAGTAATATTACAAAAGTAGGTAAAACAGGTTGGTATGACGTTAAAGGAAACGCAGTTCAAAAACAATTTGTGAAAGAGCATGGTGAAAAAGTAGTGGGATTATTAGCTGATGATTGGATTGAAGCAATTAAGGAAGGTAAAAATGAACCGAGCTCATTTGTAATATCGCCTTTTTCAGCAGTACAGCAACAAATTAAACGTATGTTAAAGCAACGACTACCGGCTAGAATCGATATTCAACGTTCAAAAGTCAATCAATGGATTGATAAATCCATTGGAACTGTTCATACTTTTCAAGGTAAAGAGGCTCAAAAGGTGTATTTTGTAATAGGTACTGATAATACTCAAGATGGTGCTGTGAACTGGTCATGCGAAAAACCAAACTTGTTAAATGTTGCAGTGACAAGGGCTAAAAAAGAGTTTTATGTAATTGGTGACATGCAAAGAATACAGTCGAAACCATTTTATGAGACCATTTTTAAAGAAAGAAATGTAAAATGAAATGACAGCATTTCTATAGGCTAATCAAGTGATACTTAATTAGCGAGCAATTTATACATTTTAAAAGGAGCAAAATTGAATAATGAAGAAATTTAACAACTGGATATTAAATGCAATAAGTGGATCTCAAACAGACAAGAATGGAACAACTGAAGAATTAAAAGGGGCAAAATTTATCATTTTATATGCATATTCAATGCTCGTTTTGCTTGCGTTAGTAATTTCTAACATATTCATTCACATTTTGGAGCCTAAACTATCAATTACCACTCAAATCATCATCGTTTTGATTTTAATTGAATCACTAATTGGACTACGTTTCTTGAAAGGGTACGATGTTAGGCGTGGCAAAGATAAAGAAAATAAGAAAAATAGTAAGGATTTCGTTAAACTAAAATCAATTTTAGTAGCAATTTTATTTACATCATTGGCGCTGACAGCAGGCACTGTAGCTGATATATACGGTATCACTGACTTAGGAAATACTAGAAGTGATTTAATCGTTTGGAGCATAGGTGGTATTATATTTGGCCTCGTATGTTACACAATGGAAGATAAAAAATAACGATAAGGAGCTGGCGATTATAAAGCTAGCTCCTTAAATTTACTTTTTGTCTTTAAATATATCAATTAAAGAAATCAAAATAACTTGACCGTCTTGAGTTATAGGTAAAAAATTAAATACATTGGTTAAAAATATTAACGTAATAAAATTCAACTTACCTAATGATAGCATAATCAATCCAATACAAAGACAAATAACAGGTGCAGATATAGCTATAATTAAATTTTGGAGAGGATTGTGGTTATTTTTATAGGTAATAGAAACAAAAAATATACGTATATTTATCCGTATATTTTCTCTTTTGAAAATTTTGAGAAATATCAAATGAGTAAACTCATGTATTAAAGCAACTATTATAAAAGAAAGAAGTAAATTTAATATAATAAGTACAAAATTCATTGTTTTTCTGTAACCTTATTGTGTTTTGAAAAGAAAAGCATTATAACAGTCACTATAACAAACACTGTTATAAAACTAACTAACATCTTGGGGGTTAAAGAGAAATATGTCATAATTTCATCTTTAGTCATAGACATTTGTATTTTCAATCCCATAAGTGTGATTATGGTTTGACTCTGTGTGATTTTAAATAGTTCATATAGAAAATCTATTAGCGATATAGCTAACCAAACTATAAAGCTAATTGTTAATAACTTAGCTAGTTTCATTACGTGTGCCTCCTTTCTTTAAAAATACATAAGTATTCAACACCTAAAAGTATTGTTATAGATAAAATTAAATAGTGTGTTTTTGAAAATAATAAAGAAATTAATACCAGGATAAACAAAGTTAATATGCTTGAAGTTGATTCGTTAATTGCACTTTCAAAGGCTGGGAATATGAATCCTAAAATAATTGTTAAAGTTATTAGAGCAAAGCCAATTAATATAAAAGAGATAGAAAGTTTAGTAATACCAAATAATAAAGTCATTGGTAATAACAAAAGAGTTTGGCAAATAACTAAACATAAAAATTCTTGATTGGTTGATACTCTATATAAAGTGAACATTCTACTTACACCAGATATAGAGTCGGCATAAAATAGACCTGCAACAAATGTTAAAGGATATAAAAAGTATAGTAATTGTAAAGATTTAAACCAATCAAAATAGATAAAGCACAACACTGTAGCTGTAATAACTAAACTCAACATATAAACTAATCTTTTTTGTCTTAAAAGTGCTAATAATATAATATTGAATATACCGTTAGTTAGTTTAATTTTTGTGTTAAAGTATTTTAAGTTTATAAATGAGCGGTCATCACCGAACCATTTAAATAATATCGAAATCATTATCAACAAAATCATAAAAAATATTATGAAGCATAATATTAATAAACTGTTGATACTGTAAGAAGAGTAGTATACCCATAAGTCTATTTTAAATCTAAAGAACACAAAATAGTATGCTGAGCTAGAAATAATAAAACTAATGTATAATCCATAGCCAAGCATATTTGATAAATATTTTAATAAAATATTTTGAATTAAAAATTCTAATATCAAAAAACAATCGAGCATAATGATGTGTATAATTATGAATAAACTTAAAAACTGAATTAGATTCATATTAGTTAGTGTAAACAAAGGTATAGTAATTATTATTATAAGTTCAAATAAAATGATAAAAAGTGCTAGTTTAAATATAGATTTAGATAAATTAATTTCTTTTAAACTAAAAGGCAAACTTTTTAGCATGAATAAAGATTTCGAACTTAAGTTGAATGTAACATCTATAAATAAGTATATTATTAGGCTAGTGATAATAGTTACATTTATATAGCTGCTAATTAATTGTTTGGCTATATTATTATCAAAATTTTTATTAAATGTGTTGAATTGTGTAATGTTGATATAAATATAGGTTATATAAGCAAGTGCTAGTAATATAAGGAATATTACTTTATTGGTTTTACTTTTTAATAACACGCTATTAAATACGCTATTAAAAACCTCACGTAATAAAAATTTAACTATTATTATATTGTTCGATAATTTTAATTTTTCCACATAGATCACCTTTAGAAATTAAATACTTTTCTAATAACGAAATATTGCCTTCATATATGGATAGTTTACCTTTTTCTAAAATTCTAATATCATCTGAAAATTTAGAAATAAAATCCATCGAATGGGAAACCAAAATAATTTTACGTGTTTTTTCTTGCTCTTTAATTAAATGTTCTAATAGTATTTTAGCTTCAAAATCCAGACCATTAGTTAATTCATCTGCTAATAAAAAATTAGTTTTAATAGTCAATGCTATGCATATCTGTAATTTCTTTTTCATACCATAAGAATAGGTTTCGATTGTATTCCTAAGGAATGAATATATGTCAAATAGTTCACTTAAAATATAAAAGTAATTTTTGTCATTTATGAATTTTTGATTGTAAATACTACTTACGAATAAAAAATACTCTTCCCCCGTCATATATTCTGGTAAAAAGAAATCGGAGGGGATGAAAAATATTTCTTTTTTATAATTTGGATCACCTAAAGCATTATTATTAATAAAAACGTTACCAAAATCTGGTTTTGTTAGAGTTGTTATTATATTTAATAGAGTTGTTTTACCACTACCATTTAAACCAACTATTATTGAAGTTCCATTGAGAGAAAAAGAAGTATTAATATTAGTTAACACTTCTTTTTTTTTGAAATTCTTTGTAAGATTTTTAATATTTAACATGGGAATTTCCTTTATCTACTGCAACCTATTCCAGCCTGCCAAATTCTTGGCCAATGTAATTTAACGTTTCCATTAAAGTTATATCCTCTGCTAGTACAAAAGAATGCGTAGCCTATAATTCCTACTATGGCAATGATAGCAATAATAACCCAAAACCAGCGATTTTCTATAGTTTCCTCAAATTTAGAATAAAAATGTTCCATAACTTCTTCAATTTGAGATTTACACCAAAAATAAGTAGCAAAAAAGAATTTATTTGAATTAATAGACATGTTATTTCACCCCTATAGATTTATTTACTATATTATATATTATTTAATAGGTTTTGTAAAATATAAAATTAGAAGATACAAAAGTGACAACAGAATTAGAAATTCTTCATTAACTTTACAGATTAAATACTCATCTTTTATGAATTAAGAAGTATAGTAGAATCTCGTAAAAACATATAAAAAAAGATAAAAAATAACGATAAGGAGCTGGCGATTATAAAGCTAGCTCCTTAAATTTTACGTACAACTATAAAGTTAAATCACATGGTTTGAATCATATGTCAATAATTTCTATAATACATTATTAAAACATCAATTAAATAAGTTTTAAAATTTTACACATATTTTTATTTAAAAAAGATGTATAATTAATGTATTAAATATAGAAAGAAGTTGATATTATGAAAAAGTGTATTAAGACTTTGTTTTTAAGTATCATTTTAGTAGTGATGAGTGGTTGGTATCATTCAGCACATGCGTCAGATTCGTTGAGTAAAAGTCCAGAAAATTGGATGAGTAAACTTGATGAAAGCAAACATTTAACTGAGATTAATATGCCAGGCTCACATGATAGTGGTTCATTCACTTTAAAGGATCCAGTAAAATCAGTTTGGGCAAAGACTCAAGATAAAGATTACCTTACTCAAATGAAGTCAGGAGTCAGGTTTTTTGATATTAGAGGCAGAGCAAGTGCTGATAATATGATTTCAGTTCATCACGGCATGGTTTATCTGCATCATGAACTGGGGAAATTTTTAGATGATGCTAAATATTACTTGAGTGCTTATCCAAACGAAACAATTGTAATGTCTATGAAAAAGGACTACGATAGCGATTCTAAAGTTACGAAGACATTTGAAGAGATTTTTAGAGAATATTATTATAATAACCCGCAATATCAGAATCTTTTCTATACAGGAAGTAATGCGAATCCTACTTTAAAAGAGACAAAAGGTAAAATTGTCCTATTCAATAGAATGGGTGGTACATACATAAAAGGTGGTTATGGTGCTGACACGTCTGGCATTCAATGGGCAGATAACGCGACATTTGAAACGAAAATTAATAATGGTAGCTTAAATTTACATGTACAAGATGAGTATAAAGATTATTATGATAAAAAAGTTGAAGCTGTTAAAAATTTATTGGCTAAAGCTAAAACGGATAGTAACAAAGACAATGTATATGTGAATTTCTTGAGTGTAGCGTCTGGAGGTAGCGCATTTAATAGTACTTATAACTATGCATCACATATAAATCCTGAAATTGCAAAAACGATTAAAGCAAATGGGAAAGCTAGAACGGGTTGGCTGATTGTTGACTATGCAGGATATCCGTGGCCTGGATATGATGATATCGTAAGCGAAATTATAGATAGTAATAAATAAGGATTCAATAATGATATTAAGACGAGTATGAAAATAGTTAGATTCTAATTATTTTCACTACTCGTTTTTATTTTGAAAATAAGTAATAATTCAACAATATTATAAATTGAACAGATTGTTTGTGAAATTTTTGATAATATTAAAGTGAAAAAGTGTTATAAATTGATAAATATATGTAATTAACAAAAACAAATCATTTTAAAAAGAAGAGAGTTGTAAGATGATGAAACGATTAAACAAATTAGTGTTAGGCATTATTTTTCTGTTTTTAGTCATTAGTATCACTGCTGGTTGTGGCATAGGTAAAGAAGCGGAAGTTAAGAAAAGCTTTGAAAAAACATTGAGTATGTATCCGATTAAAAATCTAGAGGATTTATACGATAAAGAAGGCTATCGTGATGATCAATTTGATAAAAAAGATAAAGGTACATGGACTATAAATTCTCAAATGGCGACTCAAAATAAAGGGGAAGCTTTAAAAATAAATGGCATGCTTTTGAAGATAAATAGAAATACAAGAAGTGCAAAAGGATTTTACTATACTAATGAGATAAAGACAGAGAAATATAAAGTAGCTCAGGATAATCAAAAAAAATATCCCGTTAAAATGGTCGACAATAAAATTATACCAACTAAAGATATCAAAGATGAGAACATAAAAAAAGAAATCGAGAACTTTAAGTTCTTCGCGCAATATGGCAACTTTAAAGATTTAAAAAAATATAAAGATGGAGATATTTCATATAATCCAGAGGTACCGAGTTACTCAGCCAAATATCAATTAACTAATGATGACTATAATGTAAAGCAATTACGTAAAAGATATGACATACCAACAAATAAAGCACCGAAGTTGTTGTTGAAAGGTACAGGGAATTTAAAAGGTTCATCAGTTGGATATAAAGACATTGAATTTACGTTTGTAGAGAATAAAAGTGAAAATATTTATTTTAGTGATGGGTTACATTTTAACCCAAGTGAGGATAAATAATCATGATTCGATCAAATTATGAAATCGATTCAGGGCAACCTAATAAAAAGGAGAGAGTTGTAAGGTTATGAAGTGTTTAAGTAAAAGGGTATTTTACATTAGTTTTTTGATATTAGTCATTAGTATCACTGCTGGTTGCGGTATAGGTAAAGAAGCGGAAGTTAAGAAAAGCTTTGAAAAAACATTGAGTATGTATCCGATTAAAAATCTAGAAGATTTATACGATAAAGAAGGATATCGTGATGATCAATTTGATAAAAAAGATAAAGGCACATGGATTATTAATTCTGAAATGGCGACTCAAAATAAGGGAGAAGCTTTGAAAATTAAAGGTATGGTCTTATACATGAATAGAAATACAAAAACAACAAAAGGATATTATTATGTAAATGCAATAAAGAATGATAAAGACGGAAGACCACAAGAGAATGAAAAAAGATACCCTGTTAAAATGGTCGACAATAAAATAATCCCTACTAAAGAAATTAATGAGGAAAACATAAAAAAAGAAATCGAAAACTTTAAGTTTTTTGTTCAATATGGCAACTTTAAAGATTTATCGAAGTACAAAGATGGAGACATTTCATATAATCCAGAGGTGCCGAGTTATTCGGCTAAATATCAATTAACTAATGATGATTATAATGTAAAACAATTACGTAAAAGATATGACATAACAACAAATAACGCTCCGAAGTTATTGTTGAAAGGTTCAGGTAACTTAAAAGGTTCGTCAGTTGGATATAAAAATATAGAATTTACTTTCGTAGAGAAAAAAGGTAAAAATATATACTTTAGTGATAGCTTAGATTATAAAAAAAGCGGAGATGTATAATCATGGCTCAATCAGAATATGAAATCGATCCCGGAAAAAGAGAGTGATGAAATGATAAAACGTATAAATAAATTAGTGCTTGGTATTAGTCTTCTGTTTTTAGTCATTAGTATCACTGCTGGTTGTGGCATGGGTAAAGAAGCGGAAATTAAGAAAAGTTTTGAGAAGACATTGAGTATGTATCCGATTAAAAATCTAGAGGATTTATACGATAAAGAAGGTTATCGTGATGACGAATTTGATAAAAAAGATAAAGGTACATGGATTATTGGTTCTGAAATGGCGACTCAAAATAAGGGGGAAGCTCTGAAAGTTAAAGGTATGGTCTTATATATGAATAGAAATACAAGAAGTGCAAAAGGATTTTACTATGTTAATGCAGTAAAGAAAGATGAAGATGGTAGACCTCAGGATAATAAAATAGAATATCCGTTGAAAATGGTAGACAATAAAATCATTCCAACAAAAGAAATTAAAGATAAAAACATAAAAAAAGAAATCGAAAATTTTAAGTTTTTTGTTCAATACGGCAACTTTAAAGATTTATCGAGGTACAAAGATGGAGATATTTCATACAATCCAGAGGTACCGAGTTATTCAGCAAAATATCAATTAACTAATGATGACTATAATGTAAAACAATTACGAAAAAGATATAATATACCAACGAATAAAGCACCAAAGTTATTGTTGAAAGGTACAGGTAATTTAAAAGGCTCATCAGTTGGATACAAAGATATTGAATTTACTTTCGTGGAGAAAAAGGGAGAAAATATTTACTTTAGTGATAGTCTACATCTTGAACCGAGTGAGGATAAATAATCATCCACGCACACGATTCAACATGAAATTCAAATATGTTGCTGTAAAATAATGTAAAATAAACGTATTCATATTACTGAATTGAGGGATAGTATGCAACGTGATTATTTAATTCGAGTAGAAACTGAAAGCATGCCAGATTTCAAAAGGCTCAATGGTTTAATGATTGGTTTTGTTATTAAAGGTGAGGCACATATTTATGATGAACATAATATGACGCAATGCAACAGTGGCGACATTTTCATTATTAACCACCGCGACTTGTATCGATTTCAACTTCAACAAGATGGCATCATATGTTATATCCAATTCCAAATGAAATATTTAGCAGACAAGTTTGATGATGCGCATTGTCTATATTTTCACTTAACAGATGCGACCACAACAAAGAATATACATCAACTGAGAAATATAATGGCAAGACTAGTTTCAACACATATCCGACATAATGAGTTGTCTAAATTGACTGAGCAACAACTTGTCATTCAATTACTTATGCATATGATTCATTATGTCCCGCGAACATATCATTCGAACCAAAGTATCTTAAATGATAATAAAGTGAATCAAGTATGCGACTATATCGAGTTACATTTTCATGAAGATTTAAGCCTTTCGGAATTAAGCGAATATGTTGGGTGGTCAGAGAGCCATCTGTCTAAAAAGTTTACAGAATCGCTAGGTGTAGGATTCCAGCATTTCTTAAATACGACGCGAATTGAGCATGCGAAACTCGATTTAACATACACAGATGAAACCATTACTGATATTGCATTGCAAAATGGCTTTTCAAGTGCAGCGAGCTTTGCGAGAACATTTAAACACTTTACGCATCAAACACCTAAACAATATCGAGGTGATCGTCCAGCAATCACTGAAAACCAGCAATCGGCACAACATGATTATCACGACCGTGAATTGATATTACTTTTAAATGACTACATTGAAGAAATGAATCATTTCATTGAAGATATTGAAAAGATGAACTATAAAGAGATTGCCTTTAAACCAACTAATCAACAACTAAATCAATTTAATCATATTATTCAAGTGGGCTATTTGAGGAATTTGCTCAATACACAGTATCAATCACAGTTGCTTACATGTCATCATGATTTTCAAGTCAATGAAGTATTAGCATATGATGTGATTCCATATATCATGAAAAAGCTCAATGCGCCATTCACGTATGATGCAGAAATTTCGAATATATTTTATGATATTGATTTGTGTTTAGACTTTTTATTAGATCATAACTTTAGTTTGACCATGCATTTGGATCAGTATGACTCACGTGATTATATCGATGCATTTAAAATTTTTATCCATCACGTTGCCCTGCATGTCAGTCATAGAAAAGATTTGAAGTTCAACTTGTATGTGACGACATTGCACACGTCTTTGATTGAAATGATTGATTATTTTAAAGCATTATTCCCTAATGGTGGCTTGTACATTCACTTAGATCAAGCTACGGAAAGACATCTACCATTGTTGAAACGACTTGAGCCACACATCGACCATTTTGTATTTGATGCCAATTCAAATGACGCTGTTGATTTTAATAAAATGAATGATGATGAATTTAAAACCGCGAGTCAAATGATTATTAATAAAACGAATTACCTTATCGACTTAATGCATCGTCATCGCCTAAAGCGTCCACTCATTTTACTCAATTGGAATACATTGACGGGTGATACATTTATTACAAACGGCGAATATTTTAGAGGTGGTATCATCATTGAGCAATTATTAAAATTAAGTTCTAAAGTAGAGGGTATCGGTTATTGGTTGAACTATGATTTGCACGTCAGTCATTGTAGAAATGAACGCGATTATATGAATTCAATTGAACTGTTTCATCAATATAATGGAAAACGTCCGGTCTATTTCACGGCATTGCTATTTAATAAATTAACAAGCAATATTTTGTATTCTGATGATACATGTATTGTCACGGGAACTGATTCAAATTTTCAAATATTGTTATATGATGCAAAGCATTTTAATCCGTACTTAGCGCTGGACAATCAAATGAATATGCGTGCGACGGAAATGATTCATTTGAACATTAATGCCCTAGAAGACGGTATGTATAAGATTAAACATTTTACCTTAGATAAAGAAAATGGTGCGTTATTTAATCTTTGGCGCAAACATCATACGATACATGGCATGGACAAGGACTCTATAGATTACGTTAATCGAATGAGTTTTCCGAAATTAGAAGTATATGATATAGATATCACGGACACACTGGCATTAAACATTAAAATGATTACGAATGGGATTCACTTAATTGAAGTAAAACGTTACCCAAGTTCATAAAATGATCACAAATCACAAATTTTGATATGCAGAATTTGTGATTTTTATATTCAAAGTTAAAATTGCAAAAAATTAATGGTTAACATCTCTGTTGTTGGCAATATAAATAATGATTAATCATTTATGATGTAACTAAGGAGATGAAGGATATGAATCAACAATTAATTGAAACTTTAAAATCTAAAGAAGGCAAAATGATTGAGATCAGACGTTATTTACATCAGCATCCAGAATTATCTTTTCATGAAGATGAAACGGCGAAATACATCGCTGAATTTTACAAAGGTAAAGATGTGGAAGTAGAAACGAATGTCGGACCACGTGGAATTAAAGTAACGATTGATTCAGGGAAACCTGGTAAAACATTAGCAATCCGTGCAGACTTTGATGCATTACCTATTACTGAAGATACAGGATTATCTTTTGCATCACAAAATAAAGGTGTTATGCACGCATGTGGTCACGATGCACATACAGCATACATGCTTGTATTAGCAGAGACGCTTGCTGAAATGAAAGATAGTTTTACAGGAAAAGTCGTTGTGATACATCAACCAGCTGAAGAAGTACCACCAGGTGGTGCTAAAGCAATGATTGAAAATGGTGTATTAGACGGTGTTGATCATGTATTAGGTGTACACGTCATGAGCACAATGAAAACAGGTAATGTGTATTACAGACCTGGATATGTTCAAACAGGACGCGCATTCTTCAAATTGAAAGTTCAAGGTAAAGGTGGTCATGGTTCATCACCACATATGGCCAATGATGCCATTGTTGCAGGTAGCTACTTCGTCACAGCGTTACAAACAGTTGTATCTAGACGACTAAGTCCATTTGAAACAGGTGTTGTCACAATCGGTTCATTTGACGGTAAAGGTCAATTCAATGTCATTAAAGATGTTGTTGAAATTGAAGGTGATGTACGTGGATTAACAGATGCTACAAAAGCAACAATTGAAAAAGAAATTAACCGTTTATCAAAAGGATTAGAAGCATTGTATGGTGTAACTTGCACATTAGAATATAACGATGATTATCCTGCATTATATAATGATCCAGAGTTTACTGAGTACGTGGCTAAGACGCTAAAAGAAGCAGACCTTGAATTTGGTGTCGAAATATGTGAACCACAACCACCTTCAGAAGACTTTGCATACTATGCTAAGGAACGACCAAGTGCCTTTATTTATACAGGTGCAGCTGTGGAAGATGGTGAAATTTACCCACATCATCATCCTAAATTTAACATTTCAGAAAAATCATTACTTATTTCGGCAGAAGCTGTAGGGACAGTTGTTTTAGATTACCTTAAAGGAGATAACTAACATGAATGAAACGTATCGCGGGGGCAACAAGTTAATCTTAGGTATTGTATTAGGTGTTATTACATTTTGGTTGTTTGCACAATCACTTGTAAATGTTGTACCAAATTTACAACAAAGTTTTGGTGCAGACATGGGAACAATTAGTATTGCGGTAAGTCTAACCGCACTATTTTCAGGCATGTTTGTTGTTGGAGCAGGCGGCCTAGCAGATAAAATTGGACGCGTGAAAATGACAAATATCGGCTTATTATTAAGTATTATTGGTTCAGCATTAATTATTATTACAAATTTACCAGCATTGCTAATTTTAGGTCGTATTATACAAGGCGTATCAGCAGCGTGTATTATGCCTTCCACATTGGCCATTATGAAAACTTATTATGAGGGTGCTGAACGTCAGCGTGCCTTAAGCTACTGGTCTATCGGTTCTTGGGGTGGCAGTGGTATCTGTTCACTCTTCGGTGGGGCAGTTGCGACAACTATGGGTTGGAGATGGATTTTCATCTTCTCAATTATCGTTG
>ERZ1023263.132-NODE-132-length-26356-cov-14.224098_pt1 | contig 26356 bp, 20 predicted proteins | sample MGYA00380461_ERZ1023263 | MGnify/ENA primary metagenome ERZ1023263 (study PRJEB33173, sample SAMEA4830316) | metagenome | study: EMG produced TPA metagenomics assembly of the PRJEB25223 data set...
TGATACAAACGGTTAAAAATGGGCAATTTTTGTAGAAACTTCCTGTTTATACTTTGGTATTGCTGATTCAGCTGTTATTATCCGATGGTTACAAGTCTTTGAAAAAAAAGTATAAATGGCTTGATACCCAAACATGGAGGTTTCCTAAGCATGGAACCGAAATATCTTAAAATTGCCATCTAAACCGAACCACTGAAGATCAAAGATATAGAACATTATTGTTTATACTTTTAGTTCTTCAATTTTTCTCACATTTTCGACAGCTTGATCAGTCTCAACACGTTGCATAAAAGCCGAAAGTTGTGTTAAGTGGCTGAAATCAATTTTGACTGCTCTGCACCAGTTTAGCATAATGTAAAGATAGGCATCTGCAACGGAAATTGCTTCACCAAAATAAATGTGACTTTCTAAATGCTCATTTGCGACTGCAAGTTGATCTAAAATTTGCTCTACTGCTTGTTGGCGAATAGTGTGTGCAAGTGTTTCGTTATCTTTTGCATAGTTTGGCAAACGGAACAGAGGCACAAATGATTTATGCACATCGGAATTAAAAAATGCTAACCAGCGAGCTGCTTTGGCTTTATCACGTACGGTTTTGCTACCAAATAATTTTGAATTAGGATAAAGTTCATCTAAATAGTGCAAAATCGCTTGGTTTTGCGAAAGAACTAAATCGCCATCAACTAATACAGGTACTGCCCCGCGTGGATTCAATGATAAAAATTCAGGTGATTTAATTAACTCACGAGTGACAGGTTCAAATTCATAATCAGCATTTTCACGTATTTTTACCCACTCTAATGCCACATGTGGAACAAATGAACACGCACCAATTAAACCATATAATTTCATAAAATACTCCAGTTGGTTTATGATCTATTGATGGAATTATACTGTTTTATATGTGGAATATCTAATTTATTAAAATTGCTTCTTACTCTTGTTTAATCGTAAAGTGAACTAATATTATAACAATTTAGATACTTTGATATGTTTTTTAGAGTAATGCTCTGGATATTGATGTCAATTGAAAGATAAATTTTCTATGTTATAGATATAATTTTATAATAGAATAAAGTTCCTAATTGGCTTGAATAGCAAAAAATTTAAAACAGTTATTGTAAGGCTTTGATAATAAAAAAGCGTGGAAATTTTAAAATCCACGCTTTTTTATCTTCTAGAAGGATTATTTGCCGATAACGTCTAATCCGCCCATATATGGACGTAGCACTTCTGGTACGGTGATTGAGCCATCGGCATTTTGATAGTTTTCAAGCACAGCTACTAAAGTACGACCAACCGCTAAGCCTGAACCATTTAAAGTGTGCACTAAGCGGGTTTTCTTATCGCCTTTCGCTTTACAACGTGCTTGCATACGACGTGCTTGGAAATCCCACATATTTGAGCAAGAAGAAATTTCGCGATAAGTATTTTGTGCAGGCAGCCACACTTCTAAGTCGTAAGTTTTGCAAGAACCAAAGCCCATATCGCCTGTGCAAAGTAAAACTTTACGGTATGGTAAATTTAATAATTGCAATACTTTTTCTGCATGACCAGTTAATTCTTCAAGTGCTTCCATTGATTTATCTGGATCAACGATTTGTACCATTTCTACTTTATCAAATTGGTGCATACGAATTAAACCACGAGTATCACGACCGTAAGAGCCTGCTTCAGAACGAAAACATGGCGTATGTGCGGTCATTTTTATTGGTAATTCTGCTTCATCAATAATTACATCACGCACTAAATTAGTGACTGGCACTTCTGCGGTTGGAATTAATGCGTAAGGTTGTTCGCCTTCTAAGGCTAAAGTATGGAATAAATCTTCCCCGAATTTTGGTAATTGCCCTGTTCCATAAAGTGTGGCGTGATTTACTAAATAAGGCACATAGGTTTCTAAATAGCCGTGTTGTTCAGTATGAAGATCTAACATGAATTGTGCCAATGCACGGTGCATTTTAGCGATTTGACCTTTCATTACGGCAAAACGTGCACCAGCTAATTTAGCCCCAGCAGCAAAATCTAAGCCATTTGCTTCTTCACCCAAAGTGATATGATCTTTCACTTCAAAATCAAATGTACGCGGTGTACCCCAACGTAAGATTTCTTTATTTTCTGTGTCATCTTTGCCTAATGGCACTTCGTCCGCGGGTAGATTTGGAATACTTAATGCAATTTGATTGATTTCTGCAAGTACCGCATCTAATTGTGCTTTTGCTTCAGTCAATTGATTGCCCATATCATCCATTTCTGCCAATAATGGTGCGATATCTTCACCACGTGCTTTGGCAGCACCAATGGCTTTGGAACGAGCATTACGTTCCGCTTGTAAGTTTTCGGTAGTGACTTGTAAGTTTTTGCGCTGATCTTCTAACGCGGTGAGTTTTTCCGTATCAAGCATAAAGTTGCGTTTTACTTTTAATTTTTCTGCGACTTCTGCTAAATTATTACGGAGTAAATTTGGATCGATCATAGAATTTCCTTACTTTTTTCGTTGAAATGAAAACAACCTTATTCTAGCGTGCTTTCTTCAAATAAACCAGTTTAAAAGCCAACGTATAAAAATAAAGAAAAATTGACCGCACTTTGTATTAGAATCCACGCCCCATTTAGTTAGTGGTGATGCTGATGCTGTTGATATGGTAAAAATTGAGCGTAAGGCGACAGATTCTGCGTATCATGAATTTACAAAAATTCTTACTTCATCCGCTCAATTAATGGCTTTTTTAAGTCAATCTGATTTTGTGAAAGCGAGAGCTAAAGTTGAAAATGAAACTGTTCAGCAAATTGCCTCACATTTTAAGTTTTCTCAAGAAAATAATCTTAATCAATTAATTCTATCCTCTTTTGATCGTAAAGAAGAGGATCAACTTTTTGTGGAATACATTCGTTATGTGAATAATCAAGCACGCCAAACATTAAATAATGAATTGATTACAAAATGGAAATCGTTATTTGAAAAAAGAAAAATTACGGATTAAAGATGAGCTTTATGAATACCTCAAGAAAAAATCACAAGAATAGTAGAAAGCCGACAAATGTCGGCTTTTTTGTTGCACTGTTTTTAGTGTTAAACCACAGGTTTTTGTCGATAAAACAATAAGCCTGGTAAAGCTAATCCAAATACTATTGCGCCTAGGATAAAACTGGTATTAATAAAGGAGCTAATCATCTGTTCAAATAAAGCATCAGAAAAGCCAAAATGATGAATTTGTACCATTGAAATCATTGCTTTATAAGCATGAACACCGGGGATCATGGGGATAATTGCGGCAACGGTGAAGGCTTTGGGATGGGCTAAATAACGATGGGAAAGATGCACGCCTAAAAATCCAATCACGCAAGTGGCAAAGAATGTAGCAAATACAATAGGCATATTAATATGCAGTAATAATGTGCGTGTAACATGCCCAAGTGCGGCTAAAATTGCACAATATTTTAAGGCTTTGGGCGGTACATTAAATACTAAAGCAAAGCCCACCGCTGGAATCGCAGCAAATAGCATATCATCGAGTAATTTCAAGATAAATATTGTGATGTCTAATAACATTTTAATGCCCCCAAGTTGTGATATGTAATAGGCTTAAAGCGAATACAATACCAAGACATGCGCCAAAAGTGAGAATAGTTGCAATCGTCCAACGGCCTAATCCCATATTCACGTAACCTTTTAATATATCCGCCAAAGAATTAATCAGCGGAAACCCTGGCACAAGTAATAACACACTAGACGCTAAAGCAATTTGAGGATCGTTACCTAAGTTATATTTTAAGCTCACGCCAGAAATCAGAGAGGCGACGAAAGAGGTGATGGAAAAGACGATAAGGGGATTATAGTGCCGTTTAGAAAATTCTTGTCGCACAAACATTGCAATGGCGGCTGCCACAAAGGTAATGCTACAAATTATCCAGTCTCCGCCAGATAAATGGGCGAATGCTGCACAAGATAAGCCAATCATGAATACAACTAACCATCGGTTATATTTAAGCGGTTTTAATTGATCCAGTTTTCTTTGTGCGATCTCTAACTCATACAAATGATGCTCAACGGCAATCACAATGCGTTGAACATCAGTAACCATTTGCATATTAATGCCTTTATCTGTATTTTTTCGTGCGGTAGTAATGCAATGATTATCTGATAAGGTCGTCAGCACAACTGCATTTGCCGTGAGCGCACATTCTACACTTTCTACGCCAAGTGCTACACCTAAACGCTGCGCCATTTGTACCACCACGGTACTTTCTGCTCCATGTTGTAATAAGAGCAGTGCCGTTTGTACGCACACGCGAGTCACCGCCCGTTGATATTCGTGTTCCATATCTTTGTTCTCTATCAAAATATACCTAGAAAGAATTATAAAAATCTTTTCTAAAAAATGCGCAAAAAAGAACCGCACTTATGATCCAAGTCAAAAGTGCGGTTCAATTTGGCGGAGTTTTTTATGATTAAAGTTTGACGACTTTCGCCTGTTTTATCATATTATCGCCCACTTCAAGAATAGTGATTAGCAAACCATCAATTTCGCAAATCGTGCCTTCGTCGGGTATTTCCTCTAAGTGTTCTAAGATTAAACCATTAAAAGTACGAGCATCTTCTGTATCTAATTCCCAGTTAAACATTTTGTTGAGATCGCGTAGATTAGCGGAGCCATCGATAATCATTGAACCATCAGACTGTTGAATTACTTCTTTGTCAATGCTTGGGGCGGTGGAAGTGGTAAAATCCCCAACGATTTCCTCCAAAATATCCTCCAAAGTTACAAGCCCTTTAATATCGCCGTATTCATCTACAACTAAGCCAATTCGCTCTTTATTTGTACGGAAATTTGCAAGTTGCGTTTTTAATGGCGTGCTTTCAGGAATGAAATACACTTCATCTGCGGCACGAATTAAGGTTTCTTTGGTAAATTCATTTTTTTCAAGGAGCAAGCGGAATGCTTCACGCACGCGCAAAATGCCAAGTACTTGTTCATCAAGGCTACTTTTATAAAGTACAACACGATTGTGTGCGGCGTGATTGAGCTGGCGCATAATAGCTCGCCAATCATCATCAATATTTATACCGCCGATTTCGTTGCGGGGAACCATAATGTCATCAACAGTGACGGTTTCCATATCCAAAATAGACAGTAACATTTGTGGATGTTGTTCATTTGGTGTTGCTTCGCCCGCTTCTGACACAATACTACGCAGTTCTTCACTACTAATTACTTGTTTTTGCATATCAAGTTTTAACCCTACTATTTGCATCAAGGATTTAGTAAAAATATTCATTAACCAAACGAGCGGATAAAAGATTTTAAGCAATGAAGTTAAAATATGACTTGAAAAAAAACTCACTTTTTCTGCGTGCATTGCAGCCACCGTTTTGGGGAATATTTCAGAAAATACGAGCATTACGAAAGTGAGCAAACCCGTTGCAATCGCCACGCCGGCATCGCCATATAAACGCATACCAATTACTGTTGCAATTGCAGATGCGCTGATATTCACAAGGTTATTAAAAATAAGAATAAAACTTAACAAGGTATCTGGCTTTTCTAGCAGTTTTTCCGCTTTTTTCGCGCCTTTATTGCCTTGTTCAGATAGAAAACGAAGACGATATTTATTGAGGGAGAGTAGTCCAGTTTCAGAACCAGAAAAATAGGCTGATAAAACTAAACAGATAATAAGAATAATAAATAAAGTACTAAGGGGAATGCTATCCAAGGGAAAATCCTTTTGTTCGTTAATCAACAAAAAGTGCGGTCATTTTTCACCGCACTTTTTACCTGTTATTTGATTTTGCTAAATCAAATAGCTGCTCAAATAGCCAAGAGTGGGCAGAATAATACCTGAAATTGGCTAAATAATCATTCTTTTTTCCTTATCTCCTATGCTTTCTTCATGAAATCGCCTACTCAAAAATCCATTTTCATTTGAAATGATGAAAAACGCCTAAATTTCGGTATAATCAGCACAATTTTTTAAGAAAAACAGGATTGTTAGCCATGTTTGAGAATTTATCGGATCGCCTTTCCAAAACCTTACGTAATATCACAGGAAAAGGCCGTTTAACGGAAGATAATATTAAAGAAACCTTACGCGAAGTGCGTATGGCATTACTTGAAGCCGATGTTGCCTTACCTGTGGTGCGTGAATTTATCGCAAAAGTAAAAGAAAGCGCGCTTGGGGAAGAAGTCAATAAAAGTTTAACGCCGGGGCAAGAGTTCTTAAAAATCGTTCAGCGTGAGCTTGAAAAAGCTATGGGCGAAGCCAATGAAAGTTTAAATCTCGCAACCCAACCACCAGCAGTTATCTTAATGGCGGGTTTACAAGGTGCGGGTAAAACCACCAGCGTGGGTAAATTGGCAAAATTCTTGCGTGAACGCCATAAAAAGAAAGTATTAGTGGTGTCTGCTGACGTATATCGCCCTGCTGCGATTAAGCAACTTGAAACCTTGGCTCAATCCGTTGGCGTGGATTTTTTTCCATCGGATGTTAAACAAAACCCCGTTGATATTGCTAAATCGGCGCTTGCTGATGCAAAACTGAAATTCTACGATGTGTTGATTGTGGATACGGCAGGTCGCCTACACGTTGATACAGAAATGATGGACGAAATCAAGCAAGTCCATGCAGCGTTAAATCCAATCGAAACCCTTTTCACTGTTGATGCGATGACAGGTCAAGATGCGGCAAATACAGCAAAAGCCTTTAATGAAGCATTACCGCTTACGGGTGTTATTTTGACGAAAGTGGACGGTGATGCGCGCGGTGGTGCAGCGTTATCGATTCGTCAAATCACAGGTAAACCAATTAAATTCTTGGGTGTGGGCGAGAAAACAGAGGCACTTGAGCCGTTCCATCCTGATCGTGTCGCTTCCCGTATTTTGGGCATGGGCGATGTGCTTTCCCTTATCGAAGATCTTGAACGTTCTGTTGATCGTGAAAAAGCGGAAAAAATGGCGCAAAAATTCAAGAAAGGCGATGATTTTACTTTAGATGATTTCCGCGAACAGCTGATCGAAATGAAAAAAATGGGCGGCATGATGTCTATGCTTGAGAAATTACCAGGTGCAAAAAATTTGCCTGATCACGTTAAAAATCAAGTAGATGACAAAATGTTTATCAAAATGGAAGCGATCATTAATTCCATGACCCTAAAAGAACGTGCGAACCCAGATATTATCAAAGGATCTCGCCGTCGTCGTATTGCATTAGGTTCTGGCACTCAAGTGCAAGATGTCAATAAATTACTTAAACAATTCGATGAAATGCAACGTATGATGAAGAAAATGCGTAAAGGCGGCATGGCTAAAATGATGCGTGGAATGCAAGGCTTAATGGGCGGAGGCTTAGGCGGTCTTGGCGGTTTAGGCGGAATGTTTAAACGATAATTTCAGAAGATAAAAGTGCGGTTAAAAAAGAAATGTTTTTACCGCACTTTTGTGTTTTATGAATTATAGCTAATTTATAAATTATTCTAATTAACGACGTTGCTGTTATGGAAACTATATTTAATTTTCTCTTTTAAGTATGTGAAAAAATTAATTAATGTTTACGATGATATTAATTTAGATAGAAAAGGAGAGCCGAACGTTAATTTTTCAGGCAATCTTTTCTATCCAGCCAAAGCTCGTTGCAAACTCTGCGTCCAAGCGGTTCTAAATGCGGCATCTTTGGCAAAAAGTTTGTATAGCTCTAGTTCATCTCGGTGGCGTTCGCTCATCACATCGCGCAAAATGGCTTGGAAAGCCAATTCACGGGTATGAATATCCGGGTTGTTTTGATATTTCTGCTCAAAGTCTTTATGGCTACGGATGCGCTCGGTAATATTGATAAATTTTACCCGTTGCTCATCCGGCGTTGCGCTCCAATCTTGAAACCATCTTTCGTTAAATACACGAATAATTTCATCAATCGGATCTTTTTCTTTATCTTCGCTATGCGTACCGCGCGGATTGGGGTTTTGCGGGTCAAGCCTTGCTTCTTCATCATCTAATTTAATGCTGTAGTTCAGTTTGGTACGTGCCAAGCCGTAAGAGCTTAAATCCACAGCATCTAAAATTTCATCAAATTCATCCATTGGATCTTGTACTTTTAATTTTGGTACTAAGAATTTGAGGAACCAATAGAGCTTCTCCCAAGCGATATTTTCAAAATTGATGATGGAGGCCATTTGCCCATAAATTTTTAAAAACTGTTTTGCCTTGATTTTAAAATCGACTTTTTGGGTTGGCTCAAGCGCCAACTCATGGTCGAAACGTTGAACCGCCACATCAATCATACTGCTTAATTGTTGTGCGTCTTTATTGGCAAAATAGCCGTCAGTAAAATCGTTGACCTCCGCTTGTTCATACACGCCTGTTTCATCCAACCGGTCTTTCAAATCATGCAAGACATTGACATCGGTTGCTTGCGACAACGACGTAGAAGTATAAAACGGCTCAAATGCTTGCTGAATATCTTCAACGCTGTTAAAAAAGTCTAATACAAACAAATCTTCCGTGCGTTTACCCAACTTATTCGCACTGCGATTTAAACGAGATAAAGCTTGCACACAAAGTACGCCGGAGAGTTTCTTATCCACATACATGGCACACAATTTCGGCTGGTCAAAACCGGTCAGATATTTATTGGCGACCACCAGCAAACGATATTCATCTTGATCGAAATACTCTTTGGTTTCGCTTTCTGCAAAGCCGTTCATTTCCGCTTCGGTATATTCAACGCCATCAACCACTTTACTGCCTGAAAACGCAATCGCAATTTTAAACGGATTGCCTCGCTCAGCCAGCAAGCGTTTTAACGCCTGGAAATAGCGGATGGCGGTTTCAATATTTTGCGTTACCACCATTCCCTTGGCTTTGCCTTTGAGTTTTTTACGGTTAAAGATTTGCCGGATAAAATGATCCAGCATAATTTCCGCCTTGGTATCAATCGTTTGTTGCGAACGCTCTACATAAGCTTTCAGACGGCTTTGAGCCTTTTTACTATCAAACTCCGGATTATCTTCAATCGATTTAGTGATCTCATAAAAACTTTTATAAGTGGTGTAATTTGCAATCACATCCAAAATAAAGCCTTCTTCAATCGCCTGCTTCATCGAATAAAGGTGGAATGGCTTAAATTTACCATCCGCCTGTTTCTCGCCAAATTTTTCCAAAGTGCTGTTTTTCGGTGTGGCGGTGAAAGCAAAATACGACGCATTGCCGCGCATTTTGCGGGATTGCATGGCTTGTAAAATCAAATCTTGCACATCTTCGGCATCAAGGTCTTCCGTTTTGCCGATTGCCCGGTTCATATTGTCGTGTGCCGAACCGGATTGTGAGCTGTGCGCCTCGTCAATAATCACCGCAAATTGTTTGTCGCCTAAATCAGCGATACCATCCACAATAAATGGGAATTTCTGAATCGTGGTAATAATGATTTTTTTGCCCTGCTCAAGGGATTGGCGCAATTCCGCCGAACTCAACGCCGGCGCAACAATATTTTTCACTTCCGAAAAATCTTTGATGTTGTCGCGCAGTTGCTTATCCAACAAACGACGGTCGGTAACAACAATCACCGAATCAAAAATTGGGCGGTCTGCCTCTCTACCGTTTGCCGCCTTTTCATTGCGCGGATAAGCCTCAATCAACTGATACGCCAACCAAGTAATAGAATTAGATTTACCCGAGCCGGCAGAGTGTTGAATCAAATAGCGTTTGCCCACGCCTTGTTCACTGACATCAGCAATCAAACGGCGCACCACCTCTAATTGATGATAGCGAGGGAAAAAGAGTGTGCGTTTATCCAACGGATCTTTTGTTGATCCATCCAAGCGCATGAAATGTTGAATGATGTTGGCAAGGCTCGCTTTCCTAAAAACCTCTTGCCATAAATATGCTGTGCGGTGCCCATTTGGATTGGGCGGATTACCCTTACCGCAGTTGTTGCCCAAATTGAACGGCAAGAAAAACGTATCAGCCCCCGCCAGCTTGGTGGTCATGTAAGCTTCTTCCGTATCCAACGCGAAGTGTGCCAAACAACGCCCAAAATGAAATAGCGTTTGGCTTAAATCTCGGTTGCGGTATTGTTTTTGGGCATCAATGGCCGTCTGACCTGTCCAATGGTTTTTCAGCTCAAGGGTAATAACCGGCAAACCATTGACAAACAGCACTATATCCACCGTTTCACTGCTTGAGGCAGAATAAGGCACTTGGCGCATACAGCTAAACAGATTCTGTTCAAAACGCTGTTTGACCTTTTCGCCGCTGCTGGCAAGCGGAACGGGGTAGAGCAAATCAAAATGAGCGCTATCAATATCCAAGCCTTTTTTCAGCAGGTGCAACACGCCGTTTTTCTTTATTTGGCGGTCTAACCGCTCTAGAATTTTACGTTGCCAGTCGTTTGGGTTGAGTTGTTGAAAACGGGCAAGTTCTGCCTCTTGGCTGGTTTGCAGGAATTGCCAAAACAGACGTGTGTCGATGGCAAACTGCGCATCAAAATCCTGTGAAAATGCCAGTTTAAAACCATGATGGCGCAGCAGGTATTCCGCCTTAGGCTCGCCCAGCGTATTTTCCATATTTTCACGCCAAGTGCCGGTTAAAGCTTTTTCGATGGCAATTTCTAAATCTTTTTCCTTAGTTCCTGAAACCATTTTTCACCCTTTTGTGAATTTTTTAAATTTATTCATTACGCCCAAGTTGTCGCGCCGATATTCAAAATCCATCGGATTTTTTGACCGCACTTTTCACACCTATACCCGTACCTTGCCGGTCACCACATCGTTAATTAATACGTTTTTATATTCTTTCAGCTTTTCAATATGGGCTGTTTTTAATGCGATTGCTCGATCAATTTTAGAGGTTTGTTTATCTAGGTAGTCGGCAATTTTTTGCTGTTCTAAATATGGAGGAATAGGTAGTAATAATTCTGCAAAATCAGAATAGCGAAAATCTGTTGAACGCTCTCTAATTCCTTTAGCTAAGGAGCTAATAAATCCTGATAATGCAAGATTTCTTAAGTAATAAGCGTAAAAATAGACGTCGATTTTTTGTTTATCATGAGGCAAACAAACGGAATAAACTGGTGTTGCTTTACCATCTGAATCAGAAATACCAATTGCCCCTGCAAAAGCATCCATAGCGTGAATAACTAAATCACCTTTTCTAATTCCTTGGTAGCCGTGTTCTTTTAGCGCATTTGTAAATCCTTCAGTTCTTCGATTAGCTCTCAGAGTTACTTGCCCATCCCTAAAACAAGTAACAATTTGGTCTTCCTCATTCACTTTTCTTTCTATTTTCTTGAAAATGAATTTTGAACGTTGCACATCCCAATGCTCCGGCACTTGCCCTATCCATTCCACACCGGAATCTTTTAACGGCACATCAGGGTTTAAGCCACGGGTTACGGCATTTTGAATCAGAATCTGCTTATGCTCTTTCAGCAGGGCAATCTGCTTTTCCGCCAAATCCACCGCCTGATCGATTTTGGCGGTTTTATCGTCTAGGAATTGCGCGATTTTTTGTTGTTCGGAGAGAGGTGGAATAACCAAAATACTGTCTGAAATATGCCCATAGTTAATCGTTTGTCTTACACCTGAACCTAATAATTTCATATATGCAACATCGTATCTATGTAATAAATACGAAAAGTATTTTTTATTAATTATTTGTTTTTCTTTTAAAACAATGTAACCGGCACTTACAACAACGTCTATTTCTGATAAAGCAATTCTCAAACTAATTAGGTCATAATTTAAGTTTAAAGGATTTATTAAAAACTCGCCTTTTAACACCTCTTGATATGAACGTTTTGTTGCCTCTGTTACTTTATCATCCGATTTTTCAATAACTTTACCAAAACTAATGGCTCCACAATTAAGAGACAGGCTTTGCTTATGTTTTTTTTCAACAAATAATTGTTTCAAGCGTTTTAACTCCCAATGGCTCGGCACTTCTCCCAGCCATTCCACGCCTGAATCTTTGTAACGCTCGTATCGTCTCATTTGCAAAAAATCCTTAAAATCTGACCGCTCTTATTGATGCAATTTGTTGTCCGTTTAACTATAAAAAAACTTGCTTATTTCATGCCAAATCTTGCTTAAAAGATAAAAATCATTATTTTTCAGCAAGTTAAGCATTGTCAATTTCCTTGTTTAGCAAGCGATAAACCTTGCTTAATCTTTTCTAAAAGCATATTTGGCATTGGGATCACGCTGTTTTACACTTTGTCTTTCAATAATACCTTGCTGAATAAAGGCATTTAAATACGCTCGGATCGAATTCAGGTTGATTTTTGTATGGTCAACCAATTCTGACAATATCGCCGTACCATTTGTAAACAGATAAAGCAAAATGGCTTTTTGGGTGTCGTTGTAGTTTGTCCATTCTTTTTCAATCTGCAGCATAGTGGCTGTAGATACCGTTTTTTCATGTGCGGTAACACGGTTGCGTAAGGTTAGATAAACATTGTTGTGTTGTTCTCTGTATTCAGGCTTTGCCAATAATGATTTTTCCATTGATTCATAAATACGGGAAACGCCTTCATTAAGCTGACGGACATACCCAAAATCTTCTAAAACTCGCGCCATACGTGGATTCCGAGCGAATCGTTCTGTTTTAATATTTTCAATGGTGACTTGAGCAGGAAGAGGGCCACTATTACTAATTTCAAGACGATCGTCGAAATGTTTAATATAAATTGCATTACCTTGAACATTGTAAGAACGATGACAAAGCGCATTTACAACACCTTCTAACCAAGCTTCTTCAGGATATTCCGGTACTTTGATAAATTTTCCCTGATTGATATCAAGAAAGTAATAATCCCTTAAAGAGGCTCTTAAAAAAGAGGTCAGCTCCTCAATTAGCTTTGGAATATTATTTTCAAAACGTTGGTCTTTTATCACATTATGCTCAGTACCGACTTTCGCTACTGTACCTTCATAACGAACATAGCGGACTGATGCTGAAGGAATGTAACGTTCTGGCATGGTAGAAAAGAGTAAAATGGCTGATTTTTTAAACTGATAACAACCTTCCTTTTTGGTTAATAAATTTCGCTTGTATAACAAATCTAAGATATTATCGGAGGTAAAATTAACTTTCTTTTTATATAGCTCTAATAATTCTTGATCTAAATCTTCTTCATTAAAATCAGGAACTATTTCATCTTCAAATAGACGGATATTTTTATCATATTCAAGATTTTTGATTTGTTCTCTGGTGAGAGGGCCTCGATTACTATCTGCTACACGTAAGAACACATTTTCATTGTCTTTGCGACAATAAATACGCTCTAAATCTTGCTCTACGTGGAATAAGAAAACTAATTTTCCATCAACCAGAATTTCTTCCAGTCCAATTCGACAAGGCGGTGCAATAAAATCGAAAACCAATTTCCGATAATCATCTAATTTATCGCCAAGGCTATTCAAGTCTTGGATTTCGCCATTATCTGCCACACCAAAAGCCAAAACTCCACCATCAGCATTGAGCATTCCAACTAATTCTTCAGCTATTTTAGTTGGCTTGATGTCTTTTTCTCCTAGTCCTTTGCGCTCAAAATATTGGTTTTCCGGCTGCATCTCTAAATAATTTTTTGTGATAATGCCGTTAATTTTAGAAAGCGGTTCTGTCATTATTATTCCTTGCTTATTTCATGCCAAATCTTGCTTAAAAGGTAAAATTCATTATTTTTCAATGTGTTATATATTTTTAATTTCCTTACTTAAGGCCTATTAAAACTTGCTTAATAGTTTGTTTTTTATTAAGCCTCTAAAATTTCACTAATCAAGCCGTCAGTCTGTTTTTCTAACGCCAAAATATCTTGGGCAACGTCCGCAAGGCTGCGTAATGGTTTATGGCGGTAGAAGTATTTATTGAAGCTGATTTCATAGCCGATTTTCACGCTTTCCATATTCAGCCACGCTTCGCTGATGTGCGGTTGCACTTCGGCTTTGAAATAATCGTGGATATTTTGTTTGAGCGGTATGGATTCGCTGTCGCGCAAGTCGCTGCTGGTTTCATATTGGAGATATTCGCCCGCTTTGCCGGTGGCGTAATAGCCGAAGTCTGCCAGCTCGTCGGCTTGGCATTGGTAGCGTCGGCAAAGGGCGTCCAATTCGTTTGGTTTGAGCTTGAGTGTTTTGGCAATCACTTTGGCGGCATTTTCGTCGTACCAACTTACGGCATTGAAAACGGCCTTTTTCTCTGTGGCAGAAAGGGGGATTTTTTCGGCTTTCAGACGGCATTCCACGGCTTGTTTGAATTGGTTGAAATCGTCAAATTGTTGTTCGCCGAAATGTTCGAGCAAGGTTGATGCCGTCTGAAAAAGTGCGGCGGCTTTTTCCCAGGTTTTGACATCCAGCAGCTTGGTCTTGTTTTTGTTGTTTAAGGCTATGCCCTGTGCTTCGCACCAAGCGGTAATTTCTTGCTCGGTTTGGGCTAAAAATCCGGCGTTGTAAATTTGTTCGCCATATTGCCGATAAAGATATTGCATCGGCTCAAACAAAGCCTTGTCAAACCGTAAAGGCGCGATATTTTCGGCGGTAAATTGGGCAGAACGGCGATCCGGGCGTTCGATGGTGACTTTGTAATAGCCGAAATCTTGATTGTCAAAAATCTGCGAAGCCAGGCCGACCGCTTCATTTTGGCTGTCGATTTCCCGTGCTTTGGCGGTGAAATCAAGATAGTTTTGGGTAATTTCGGCGATATGTTCAGGTGCAAATTCGCAGTTTTTGTCGCCGAGGTTTTTACGCAATTTACGGAACAAGAGGCCGGCATCAATGAGCTGAACTTTGCCTTTGCGTGCTTCGGGTTTGTTGTTGGACAGCAACCAAATATAAGTGGTAATGCCTGTGTTATAAAACAGATTATTAGGCAGCTGTACGATGGCTTCGAGCAAATCTTTTTCAATAATATGGCGACGAATGTTGCTTTCTCCTGAACCTGCATCGCCGGTAAACAGGCTTGAGCCGTTATGCACAGAGGCAACACGGCTGCCGATTTTGTTGTTTTTCGGCGATTTCATTTTGTTGACCATTTCCATCAGGAAAAGCAGCTGACCATCGCTGGAGCGCGGGGTGGCATCAAGGGTTTCTACATTGCCCCAGTAATCTGGTAAGGTAACTTTAAAGCGACTGTCGATAACCTCATTGCCGTCTTTGATATAGGCTTGATCTTTGCTCCAGCTTTTGCCATATGGCGGGTTGGAAAGCATAAAGTCAAAGTGATTACCTTGGAAGCTATCTGTAGCAAGGGTTGAGCCGACTTTGATGTTTTCGGGATTATCACCTTTAATCATCATGTCAGATTTACAAATGGCATAGGTTTCATCATTGGTTTCTTTACCAAACAAAAAGATGGAACGCTCGCCTTGTGATTCAGATAGCGGATATTTTTGCTCAATAAAGTTTTGCGACTCGGTCAGCATGCCACCGCTGCCGCAAGCTGGGTCGTAAATCGTAATAATGGCCGGAATTTGGTCTTTGAGCGGATCAAAAACTAAATGCGTCATCAGCTCGATCACTTCGCGTGGGGTAAAGTGTTCGCCAGCTTCTTCGTTATTTTCTTCGTTAAATTTACGAATCAGTTCTTCAAATACATAGCCCATGCCCAGATTGGTCAGCGCTGGTAATTTGTTGCCCTCAGGGTCTTGTTGTTCTTTAGGGGTAAGATTGATATAGGGCGATACAAATTTTTCCAACACACTCAGCAAAACATTTTTATGGTACATGTGGCGGATTTGTTCACGCAGCTTGAAGCAGTTGATGATTTCATGAACGTTGGTGCTGAAACCATCAAGATATTCTTCAAAATTGGCCAGCATATACTGCGGCGTATTGCTGGCGGTTTGATAGAGGGATTTTAATGTCCATTTTGAGGTGTTATAAAAAACATGACCGGTAATTTTTTTAAGGGGAAGGTCATCCAATTCGGTGAATGCCAATTCTTCTTTTTGAAAACGCATTTCTTCCAATACGGCATCTTTGCTTGGCTCAAGTAAAGTATCCAAACGACGAAGCACAAACATCGGTAAAATCACATCACGATATTTACCGCGCACATACACATCGCGCAGACAATCGTCTGCAATACTCCAAATAAAAGAAACCAGCTTGTTATGAACAGAATGATCCATATTTGTTCCCACTTAATATTATGAAATTTTTTGGGTATTGTTGCTTATTTTTAATGGGCATTCAATTTTTTCTTTTATTAAAGGAAGCTAATTGTTATTAGTTATGATTGTAGGATCTTATAGAGAAGAAAGCGTGCGGTAAAAAATTAAGTAAATTTTACCGCACTTTTGTATTTTATGCTGGATTATCTATATCTTTAAATTCTACGTCAAAGCCATATTCTTTCGCCAACCATTCGCCTAATGCCTTGATGCCATAGCGTTCTGTTGCGTGATGGCCTGCAGAGAAGAAATGCAATCCTTGCTCACGGGCAGAATGGATTGTTTGTTCTGACACTTCCCCTGTAATAAATGCGTCGCAGCCTTGTTCTGCAGCAAGATCAATATAACCTTGTCCGCCACCAGTGCAGATGCCAATTTTTCGGATTAAGTGCGGTCCGTTTTCAATGCAAATTAACGGTTTTCGATTTAACACTTTTTCTATTTTTTCTGCAAAGTCTTTACCTGTCATCGGTTCTTTGAATTCGCCCCAAACAGGAATACTCACAGTGCCTTTTTCTAATGGTTGTAAATTTTCAATGTCGAGCAGTTTGGCTAATTGTGCATTGTTACCTAATTCTGGGTGCACATCTAATGGCAAATGATAGCCATATAAATTAATGTCGTTCACTAAAAGGGCTTTAATTCGCTTGCCTTTCATTCCTCGAATACAAGGGTTTTCATTTTTCCAAAAATAGCCGTGATGAACCAAAATCGCATCAGCATTTTGGCTGATTGCGTAATCAATTAAAGCCTGACTCGCCGTTACGCCAGTAATGATTTTTTTGATTTCTGTTTTACCTTCGACTTGTAAGCCGTTGGGCGCATAGTCATTGATTTTATCAGAAGAAAGTTTTTGATTAATGAGTTGTTCAAGTTCGAGATTATTCATAATGGATCGTTGATTGGAAAAAGTTGGGATATGGTACAAAATTCCCAAAAAAATGGCTAGTGCGAAAGGAGTGGGGGAATGCACTAGCCAAGTTTCATTACTATTAAATTACTATCTAGTATCTAAAACAGAATTCATTATATACATAAATTTATAGCGATCAAGGGGAAATAAGAAATTTTTTATTTAAAGTGCGGTTTAAATTCCTTGTGTTTTTTTACCGCACTTTTCCTCTTAAATTCCCCTTGAAATCTTTCTTTTTATTCTTATATCTGTGACGTTCAATTTTTATCTTTATGAAGGAAAAAATTATGTCACAAAATCAAGAAACTCGCGGCTTCCAATCTGAAGTCAAACAACTACTCCAATTAATGATTCATTCTTTGTACTCTAACAAAGAAATTTTCTTACGTGAATTGATTTCTAATGCTTCTGATGCGGCAGATAAATTACGCTTTAAAGCACTTTCCAACCCTGCTTTATATGAAGGCGATGGCGACTTGCGTGTGCGTGTTAGCTTTGATGCGGATAAAGGCACTATCACAATTAGCGATAACGGCATTGGTATGACTCGTGAGCAAGTCATCGATCATTTGGGGACGATTGCAAAATCAGGAACAAAAGAATTTTTAACCGCACTTGGCCAAGACCAAGCAAAAAATAGCCAGCTTATTGGGCAATTTGGTGTGGGTTTTTATTCTGCTTTTATTGTGGCAGATAAAGTGACTGTAAAAACCAGAGTAGCTGGTGAAGAGGCGCATAAAGCCGTACTTTGGGAATCTGCGGGTGAAGGCGAATATTCTGTGGCGGATATTGAGAAAAAATCTCGTGGTACAGATGTGATTTTACATTTACGTGAAGATGAAAAAGAATTTTTAAATGAATGGCGTTTGCGTGAAATTATCGGTAAATATTCTGACCATATTGGCTTGCCAGTGGAAATGCTGACGAAAGAATACGATGATGAAGGCAAAGAGTGCGGTGAGAAATGGGAGAAAATTAATAAATCCGATGCGCTTTGGACGCGTTCTAAAAATGATGTGTCCGATGAGGAATACAAAGCGTTTTACAAACACTTAAGCCATGATTTTGTTGATCCTGTGACTTGGGCGCATAACAAAGTTGAGGGAAATCAAGCATATACTAGTTTGCTTTATGTACCAGCTAAAGCGCCTTGGGATTTATTTAATCGCGAACATAAACACGGCTTAAAACTTTATGTTCAACGTGTATTTATTATGGATGATGCTGAGCAATTTATGCCGAATTATCTACGTTTTATGCGTGGTTTAATCGATAGTAATGACTTGCCATTAAATGTATCTCGTGAAATTTTACAGGATAACAAAATTACGGCTGCACTACGCAAAGCATTAACTAAGCGTTCATTACAAATGCTAGAAAAATTAGCAAAAGATGATGCAGAAAAATATCTTCAATTCTGGAAAGAGTTTGGTTTAGCCTTAAAAGAAGGCCCTGCAGAAGATTTTGCTAACAAAGAAACTATCGCAAAGTTATTGCGTTTTGCTTCGACACATAATGATGGTAGCGAGCAAACTGTCTCTTTAGAAGATTACATCTTGCGTATGAAAGAGGGGCAAAAAGCTATCTATTACATTACAGCGGATAGTTATGTTGCAGCGAAAAATAGCCCGCACTTGGAATTATTCAATAAAAAAGGCATTGAGGTTTTATTGCTTTCCGATCGCATTGATGAATGGATGTTAAGCTATTTAACTGAATTTGACGGTAAACAATTACAAAGTATCACGAAAGCAGATTTGGATTTAGGCGATTTAGCGGATAAAGAATCTGAAACACAAAAACAACAAGATGAAGCCTTTGGTAGTTTTATTGAGCGTGTGAAAAACTTGCTTGGCGAACGTGTGAAAACGGTGCGTTTAACTCACAATTTAACGGATACACCAGCGGTGGTTTCTACGGATAACGATCAAATGACGACCCAAATGGCGAAATTGTTTGCAGCCGCAGGGCAACCTGTACCAGAAGTAAAATACACATTTGAACTGAATCCAGAACACCATTTAGTGAAAAAAGTGGCTGATATTGCAGATGAAACTGAATTTGCTGATTGGGTGGAACTGTTGCTTGAACAAGCTATGTTAGCAGAGCGCGGATCTTTGGAAAATCCAGCTGCGTTTATTAAACGTATCAATAAGTTGTTAGGTTAATTCATTTGAGATGAAGTAGCATAAGGGTTAAAATCCTCAATCTGATTAGATTGAGGATTTTTCTTTTTTAGGTGAAATATGATTACAGTTTACGGTATTAAAAATTGCGATACAGTGAAGAAAGCGTTGAAATGGTTGGCGGATCACAATATCGAACATAAACTTCACGACTACCGTGTTGATGGGTTAGATTTGAATTTTTTAACTCAGGCAGAAGCTCAATTTGGCTGGGATGTGTTAGTGAATAAACGCAGTACAACTTGGCGTAATTTGGATGAGCAAGTTAAAAATTCCCTTGATAAAACCACCGCACTTTCCGTGTTGGCTGAGAATCCAACTTTAATTACACGCCCAATTATTTTACAAGATGGAAAGGCATTAATTGGATTTAATGAAAAGGAATATCAGGCTGCTTTTGCTTAAAGTGCGGTTATTTTCTTAGGAGTTTTTATGAGAGAAAAAGTGGTTTCGTTGGCGCAAGATTTAATTCATCGCCCATCTATTAGCCCGAATGACGAAGGCTGTCAGCAAATTATTGCCGAACGTTTAGAAAAGCTAGGTTTTCAAATTGAATGGATGCCTTTTAATGACACGTTGAATTTGTGGGCAAAACACGGAACGAGCGAGCCAGTTATTGCTTTTGCAGGTCATACGGATGTTGTGCCTACTGGCGATGAAAATCAGTGGTCGTCTCCGCCGTTTTCTGCGGAGATTATTGATGGCATGCTTTATGGGCGTGGTGCGGCGGATATGAAAGGCTCCCTTGCAGCAATGATTGTGGCGGCAGAAGAATACGTAAAAGCAAATCCTAATCATAAAGGCACCATTGCATTATTGATTACCTCTGATGAAGAGGCTGCCGCAAAAGATGGAACTATACGCGTGGTTGAGACGTTAATAGTGCGTGATGAAAAAATTACTTATTGTATGGTTGGCGAGCCATCGAGTGCTAAAAATTTAGGCGATGTTGTCAAAAATGGTCGCCGCGGCTCAATTACAGGAAATCTCTATATTCAAGGTATTCAAGGACACATAGCCTATCCGCATTTAGCTGAAAACCCAATCCATAAAGCCGCCCCGTTTTTGCAAGAATTAACGACTTACCAATGGGATAAAGGCAATGAATTTTTCCCGCCAACAAGCCTACAAATTGCTAACATTCACGCGGGTACGGGAAGTAATAATGTAATTCCTGCTGAGTTATATATTCAGTTCAATTTGCGTTATTGCACAGAAGTCACGGATGAAATCATTAAGCAAAAAGTGGCTGGAATGCTAGAAAAACACAATTTGAAATATCGTATTGAATGGAATTTATCAGGCAAACCCTTTTTAACAAAACCAGGTAAATTATTAGATTCGATAACCTCCGCTATTGAGGAAATCACAGGCATAACGCCAAAGGCTGAAACAGGTGGTGGCACGTCAGACGGCCGTTTTATTGCATTGATGGGCGCAGAAGTAGTGGAATTTGGCCCGTTAAATTCAACCATTCATAAAGTCAATGAATGTGTCAGTGTAGAAGACCTTGGCAAGTGCGGTGAAATTTACCACAAAATGTTAGTGAATTTATTGGATAGCTAAAATGAAATTAACCCCAGAAATGCTTACAGGAAAGTCCCGTGAGCATTTAGTCAATTTACCCGCAACTCATTCATCAAATCATTTTTTGCAAACGCAAGCTGTGCAAGCATTTCAAGCTTTGCAACAAAGTGCGGCAAAAAATGGCTTTAATTTACAGCCAGCGAGCAGTTTTCGTGATTTTGAACGCCAACAACTTATTTGGAACAGTAAATTTAAGGGCGAGAGAAAAGTACACGATGACACAGGAAAGGCATTAGATTTAAGCCAATTAGATGACTGGCAAAAATGTCAGGCGATTTTACGTTGGTCTGCATTGCCGGGGGCGAGCCGTCATCATTGGGGAACGGAAGTGGATATTTTTGATCCTGATCTTTTGCCACAAGGGCAATCTTTACAACTAGAGCCTTGGGAATATGAAAAAGGCGGCTACTTCTTTGAATTGAGTGAATTTCTTGCCGAAAATTTACCGCACTTTGATTTTGCTTTGCCTTTTATGAATATGCAGTCCAATAAGAAAGTGGGGCGGGAGCCTTGGCATATCAGTTATTTGCCGTTAGCTGAATTGGCAAGCCAGCAATTTTCTCCAGACATTTTGCAACAGGCGTGGAAAGGGGAAAATATTTTAGGCACAGACTGTTTAATATCATATCTTGAACAAATTTTTTCTGAATATATTGTTTAAAAATAAGTCTTATTGTGAAGATAAGGCTTTATTCTTAGGAGTAAAAAAGCCCTTTTCTATGTAAATAAACAGGCAAATTATCGCCAATAGATAAATCGGGAGAAATAACGTTCTCAATCCATATTGCGTAGCCATTAATTTCAATTTGAATGGAGGTAATTTTTCCTTTAAATTCAATTTGTTTTATTTGTCCATTAAAAAGTGCGGTTGGATTTTCTGATGTTTTAAACAGGCTAAATTGTTCTGGACGAAGCAAAATCCTACCTTGATTTTGTGAGATTGATTTATTTTTTATAGGAATATTGCCTAATTGGCATTGAGCGGTATTTTCATCGAGTAGATTTGCAGGCAAAACAATACTTTCCCCCATAAATTTTGCTGTTTCAAGATGATTAGGCGACCAATAAAGGGTGCGAGGCGTATCGATTTGTAAAATTTTACCTTGCTGAATAATGGCGATTTTATCAGCGTAGCGTAAGGCTTCATCACGGTCGTGAGTAACGAAAATTGCGGAAGCACCGCTTTGGCGAAGTGCTTGGAGCATCTCTTGGCGAATTTGTTGGCGAAGATGCTCGTCTAAGGCACTGAAAGGTTCGTCTAATAAAATCAGTTCTGGATTAGGGGCTAAAGCGCGCGCCAATGCTACGCGTTGTTGTTGTCCACCTGAAAGTTGATGTGGAAAGCGATCCGCCAGTTCAAAAATACCCGTTAGTTGCATTATTTGTTCAATCCGCGTTTTTTCTTCGCTATTTTTTCCTTTGCCGTTGCCTAATCCGTAAGCAATGTTGCGATAGACATTTAAGTGAGGAAAAAGTACGCCCTCTTGCACCACATAACCGAGATGACGTTGTTGCGTTGGAAGATTAAAATTCTCGCCAAAAATTAACCGCTCTTTTAGCCAAATTTCGCCATTAGAGGGTTGTTCAAAACCTGCAATGGCACGTAATAATGTAGTTTTGCCACAGCCTGAAGCACCAAGTAAAAAGAGGATTTCTCCGCGTTGTAAGCTGAATGAAATATCGTGCAGAACTTGTTGTTCATTAAAAAATTTATTGAGATTTTTAACGGTTAATAACGGATTATTTATCATTTTATTTAAACGCATATTTTTTCAATAAAAATACAGGAATACCCGAAAAAAGAACGAGCATTAACGCATAAGGGGTGGCAGCAGCATATTGTGCATCGCTGGTATGTTCCCACACAGCAATGGATAAGGTTTTAATATCATTTGATGTGAGCAAAAGCGTCGCGGTAAGCTCTTTCATTAAATTCAAAAAAACCAAAGCAAATGCGGCTGCCACACCTGGTAATATGGCTGGTAGCGTCAAGGTGCGAAAAATATAGAAAGGGCTTCGCCCAAGACTTTGTCCGACTTTTTCAATTTGATCGGAAAGTTGCTCTAAAGACGCTCTTAATGTAGTTTGTGCCATTGGCAAATAGAGCATAAAGTAGGCAATGATAATCACAAAAAAGGTTTGATATAGGTCGTTAGCGTAATGGATGGAAAAATAGACTAATGATAAGGCAATGACTAAGCCTGGCACAGCGTGTAATAGATATGGCAAGCGGTCGATCCAAATCGTTAAATAACTACGGTAACGAACAGCTGCCCAAACTAATGGCAAGGCGCACATTACGGTAAGCAATGCGCCTAAGCCTGAAATGATAAATGAATTGCTGAATGCCGATAAAAATTCTGAAAAATCACCCGCACTTTCGAGTGAAGTTCCCACAATAAGCCAGTAAATTAACATAATCACAGGCACGCCAATGCTTAAAATGAATATGCTAGAGAAAAATCCGAAGGTTAAACATTGTTTTCCAAAGGAAAGTGTTTTTACGAGATAAGGACGAGTAACGCCTTTTCCACTGTGGTAAAGGGTTTGTTTTCCACGAAAGAAAATTTCCCCAAAAACAATAAGTATACAAATCGCCATTAAAACGGCGGATAATAATGCAGCAGTGCTGTTGTTAAAAGACATTTCATATTCTTGGAAAATGGCAGTGGTAAAGGTTTGATAATTTAAAATTGACACTGCACCAAATTCGATCAACATATGTAAAGCAATCAGTAAGATACTACTACCAATGGCGGGTTTAAGTTGCGGGAAAATAACATACCAAAAGGTATACACAGGGCTTTTACCCAGCGAAAGGCTTACTTCTTCAAGAGAACGATCAAGTCTTTTTAATATAGCGGAAACGGGCAAATAAGCCAAAGGAAATGAACTTAATGTCATAATACCAATTGTTCCCCAAAAACCCTCAACGCGGAATGTGAGGCTGATCCAAGTAAAACAACTTACAAAGGCGGGAATACAAAGGGGTAACGTCATCGCCACTTCAAAAAAAGCTTTACCGAAAAAGCGATAACGTTCAAGTAAAAAAGCACAAAACGTGCCAAGTGAAATAGCACCGATAGTTACACAAACCATTAAAAGCATTGTATTGCTTAATAATTCAGCCATTCGAGGGCGAAACAATAGCTCAACACTTCGCGTTAATCCCACTTCTGTCGCACGCAAAATGACATACAGAAACGGCAAACATAACGGAAGCCCGATTAAGATGATAAGTAAAGTGAGCCAGAATGGCGGTCTGCGAGGCAAAGTTAAATCCTTTTAGGAATGTGAACCTTTCAGTTCACGCACGCAAGCGGTTAATTTTGTTAGAGAATTGTAAACGCGTGCGTGAATTTTTTCAAATACACGCACGCAATATTTGGATTATTTCAATCCAGCTTCTTCAATTAATTTGATCGCATGTTCTTTATCTTGAGCTGTTGTTGCGGACACCACTGGTGCTTCTAATTTTTCATAAGGTTCAAGATTAAATGGCGAAACCACATCAGCACGTAACGGATATTCTGCACGCGCTGCCACTAATGCTTCTTGACCTTTTTTACTCGCTAAGAAATCAACGAATTTTTGTGCTTCAGCTTGATTTTTAGAGGCTTTCAATACTGCTGCACCTGAATAGCTAACTAACGCACCTGGATCTTGGTGGCGAACAAAATAAAGACGGCTTTTTAGGTTTTCCACGCCTTTTTCTTTTGCTAGGTTATACCAATAATAGTTATTGATTAACGCAGCAGGTACTTCGCCATTTTCAACCGCTTGTAATGCCACACTATTTTTAGCGTAAAGTTTTCCGTTCTCTTTTAAACCTTTTAACCAATTAAGCGCAACTTTGTCCCCTTTCATTTTGCTTAACGCAACAACTTGCTCTAAGAACGCGCCAGAAGTTGATACATAACCGATTTTGCCTTTCCATTTTGGTGTTGCATAATCAAGCACTGATTTTTCCATATCTTTTTCAGATAATTTAGTGTGATCGTAAACCACTACGCGAGAACGGCCACTTAATGCAATCCAGTCTTTTTTCGGTGCAAGTGGTACGCCTTTTTGTGCGGTTTGTTGAATGGTTTGTTCTGAAATTGGTGCTAAAAGCCCTGCTTCAGAAAGATCGGCAAAAGTCGCTGTTTGTTCAGTATAGAAAACATCGGCTGGTGTTTTATCGCCTTCTTCTTTTAATTGACCTGCAAGTTGCTCACTTTTCCCGCTATTTAGCGTAACTTTAATGCCTGTTTCCTGTTCAAAGGCTTTTGCCACAGCCGTAGCGGCTTCTTTGTGCTGACCATTATAAACGGTAATATCAGCAAAACTATTAGCAGAAAAAGCAAGTGCTGCCGCAAGGGTAGCAAGTTTGAAATGTTTAAATTGCATTGAAAAGCTCCTTATGTTGAGTGCAAATTATTCAGTTCAGCCTGAATTGTGGCTATTCTATGCCTAATTTTATTTAAATGCAAATAGTTCTCAATTTAAATTGATATTTAGATGAAAAACAAAACGGTACATTAAACGAACCATACACAGATTATAGGTTTACAGGCTGGATATAGCCTAATCTTGTTAATACATCACAAAGTGCATTAAACAACTCAGTGCAATCATAAGTTTCATCAATCAATTTATCATTGTTATTCATATCTTGATATTCATTTTGAATTAAATAGCCTTGTAATGCTGATTTCAACTCAGCTTTAGTTGTCGGTTTTTCTATTTGAGATATCATATAAAGATGAAGTTTATTCAAATCTTCTACGCCGCCGTTATACATATTTCCAGCACCAATATACTGATTTGCGCCTTCTACCAATGTTTTTACATATTGAGTAAAGCGTTTCGGTATGTAAGTTTTGTTATCTTCAAAGGAATAAATTGGATAGGTCGTAAGATAAATATAGACATAACCTAAAATAACTAAAGATAGCACCGCAGAATACAGTTCATTTTCAGTAATATTGGCAAATTCTTTATTTTCCTCAATATGCTGTGTTAAAGATTGAATGTTAAATGAACCAACTTGATAATAAAATATTCAAGCAAACGAACGTTTGTTAAGTCCATTGATTGAATAATTTCATTACCTTGGGCGATGAAAGCGAAGCCGCCGCTTACAATTCCGTTGCTTTGGGCGCAAGTTCGCTTGCCAACCGCCCCAACACCGTTTCCGTAGACGAGGGCGATTATAATCTTTACCGCCAAATTACCAATGTCGCCGACGGCGTATATGATTTTGATGCTGTCAATTCTGCGGAAGTTTTGCAATTGCGACAAGAAGTAGTGATGATGCACTCTCAACAAGCAGAAACCGACAAAAAACTGTATAAACAAGCTGAAATGGAAAGCGAATTGAAACAGTTACGTCGTGAATTACTTGAATTGAAAAAAGCATTGAAGAAATAATAGGAAAAGGCTGAACAATTATTCCGCCTTATTTATTTGATCTGCCATTTTAATAGTTATCATTTTTATCTATAATATAAAAACCAAGTTAATTACTAGG
>ERZ1023263.134-NODE-134-length-26102-cov-21.584328_pt1 | contig 26102 bp, 29 predicted proteins | sample MGYA00380461_ERZ1023263 | MGnify/ENA primary metagenome ERZ1023263 (study PRJEB33173, sample SAMEA4830316) | metagenome | study: EMG produced TPA metagenomics assembly of the PRJEB25223 data set...
AAATCCTTGTTTATCAACAAGTTTTTATCAACATCACCGCCGATGGATGTGCATTCTACAGGATTTCAGAGGGGTTGCAATACCTTTTTTAAAACTTCTGAAACGTGTGTTTATTTTATAATCCAAAAAATTTATAAATAATTGTTTTATTTATAGAAAATATTTTAAGAAAAATATTCGTTATTTTATTTGGAAATATCAATTTATATTAAGCTATTGAAATAAATAAATTTTATAAAATTTTAAAAATAAAAAGCAGGACTTTCGCCCTGCTTTTTGTCTGCATTTCGAGCTAATTAGAATTTAAAGCTCATTCGTGCCCAATAATTACGGCCCACATTATTGAATTGCTCGTTGGCGGCTAAACCAATACCTGCATTCCCCATTTTATTGAGATGTTCGGTATACGTCTTATCTAGAACGTTGTCGATTCCCACAGAAAGATCAACCCCATCGGAAAGATGGTACGTGCCGTTTAAAGATAAGGTGCCGAAACCTGCGCTTTCTTTCAGGTCATAGCCCACAATATTGCCCTGGTTCTGGCTAATCCGGTTTTGACCATCTACGATTCGCCAATAGGCACCCAAGGTATAACGATCCTGGATATAACGTAAGTTTACACGACCTTCAAGCGGTGCAATCTGTGGTAACGGCGTATTGTCAGTGGTGTTTTCACCCCAGGCATACATTGCGCTAACATCTGCCTGAATCGCATCGCTAAATTGATATGCCAGCCCCGCTTCTGCACCCGCAATCGTGGCATCGACATTCTGGGTATGTGCTTCCAGCATACCCATACGGCCTGTTGGCAGATAATCGGTCAGTACAAAATCCTGAATCAACCCTGCATATGCAGACACCCAGGAGCTAAATGCACCATGCTCATGCTGATAACCAAAATCTAGCTGTAGTGTTTTTTCAGTATCAATGTTTTTAAAGGTATTGGTATTGCCATTTCCTGAAACGGGACTAAACAGTTCCCAATAATCTGGCATCCGTTCTACATAACCTAAACCAATATAGGTTTTAGCATCATGATGAGGATGCTGGTTTTCCAAACGGATAAAGGCACTCGGTAAGGTTTCCTGACGTTGCTGTGTGCTTTGTACCGCATCTACTTCAACCTGATCGACACGAACACCGCCCACCAAACGATTCTGCTCACTCAGATGATAACCCAACTCACCAAAAGCGCCAACAGACTGAAACTTCATATCTTTGATACGTGGTAAGGCATGATAGGCAATATTATTTTCTGTATCGGTCTTACGGATTGTGTGCTCATTATTTTGAGTATCAATACCCGTAATAAAATCTAGCTGATCCCACTCATGTGTCACTGCCAGACGTGCGTTTAAGGTTTTACGCGCCACGTTGGTAGCCGTTTCTTCTGGCATCATCATGGTCGGCTTAAACTGACGCAAACTATAGTTATCCATCACATGATCATTAAAGTTGTAGTTAACCTGCGCTTCAATTTTCTTGATCACATCAGTGACGTTCTGTTTTTCAACGCGTAAACCCAGACTTTCACGGGCAAATTTAGAACCATCCATCATCCGGCCAGCATACACCGCTTCACCATCGGCTTTCCCCCCAGTCAGTTCGACCCAGGTATCTGCATCCGGGGTCCAGCCCAGTGCTACATCAGCATTCCAACGTTCCCAGTCCGATGGCACGGTATTGCCCTCACCATCCTGATAGCTATTCGATACCGAACGGTTGCTATTTAGGCGAATATATTTCTGCTCGTCGCCTGCTGCAACCTCAATATTATGGTCCAGACGGCCAAATGAACCGGCCAGCACACTCAGTTGACCACGATAGTGCTGATCTTCATCAAACTGTTCCGGACGGCGCTCAAAAATCACGGTGGCAGCTGAACCGGTATTGGCATATTGCACGGTTTGTGGGCCTTTAATTACCGAAATCTGGTCATAACTTTCTGGTGAAATATAGGAGGTCGGTGAATCCATACGACTCGGACAGGCACCCAGGTTTTCTGTGCCATCGGTCAGAATTTTAATCCGCGAACCAAACATGCCCCGGAAAGTTACATCGCCATTGGTGCCGGCGCCACTGTTGACCGCGCTAAAACCGACAATACTTTGCAGATAATCTGCACCATCGGTGGCTGGAATCGGTTGAATTGGCTGTTTCGGATCGGCACGGACAATCAGGCCGTTGGCATCATTGCCCTGATGCGCAGTCATCACAATAGGTGCCAGACTTTGGACGGGTGTTGGGGTTTCTGCAAACACAACTGGTGAATAACAAGCAACACAAATCGCAGCCGCAAGAGGCTGTAAAAAGAATTTTGGCTGAGCCATTTTTCATTTCTCACTGGAATACATATAAAACACGGCTTAAGTCATTCAAGACCCAAGCAAAACAAACGCGGTTTTATGCAAACAGTGGCGGTGCCCTACCCTGAGGAATAAGAAATAGTCGTTGCAGTGCAAACCAGACATGCTGGAAAGCTTTTTCAAAAGCGATAAAACGCACTTGAATACGATCAAGCACTTCTTTCACACTGAGTTCTGGCGGTAAAACGAGATTGCCGTACACGGTACAGTACTGGCATTGATGATTGGCATCATGATGATTATGCCCGTCATCTGAAATGACTGGTTGATGCTGACTGTACAGATGTTCGGAATGGGCATGTCCATGCGCTGAATGATCAACCGGCAATAAAAGCGCACGCGTAATGGTTTCACAGACCGGTGCCACCTGATAGGCTTTCGGCAGCAAAGGCTGTAAAAAAACAGCAATCTGTAAAAATACTGCCATCAGTGAGAGCAGTAAACCACTACGAATCAACAAACATATATTCCTGCTTTTGACTGGCCCAAGTATAACAAAGCCCAATCGAAATTGGGCTGTTTTGTCCTGATCTTTTGGTCGCAGGGCTGTTTAGCGTTTAACCGCCACTTTCTGACGCTGACGCACCACTTTTTCGACTTTTTCACGGGCACGCTGGCGCTTTAATGGCGACAGATAATCGACAAAAAGCTTACCATTTAAGTGATCCATTTCATGTTGGATACAGACAGCGAGAAGTCCGTCCGCTTCTAACTCAAATGCTTGACCTTCAAGGTTAATTGCCTCAATTTTTACACGTGACGGACGCTCAACTTTGTCGTATATTTGAGGCACTGACAAGCAGCCTTCTTCATAAGGCTGGGTTTCTTCAGTCAATGGGGTAATTTTGGGGTTAATGAATACCATCGGTTGGTCTTTGTTTTCAGACAGATCCATAACAATCAGCTGAATATGACGGTCAACCTGCGTTGCAGCCAGCCCGATGCCGGGCGCTTCATACATGGTTTCAAACATATCTGCGGCGAGCTGACGAATTTCATCAGTAACTTCTTCGACGGGTTGTGCAATGGTACGAAGACGGGGATCGGGGAAACTTAAAATAGGTAATAAGGCCATATTACGTCCTCAGCTTTGCCATTGGTCAAATAACCGAATGAAGGAATGCTTCATCGAAAAAATGTATGTAAGATCGTTATTATAACGCAACTACATACATAATTTTAGGAATTATGATAATGAAAAAGGTTTTGAAGGGCACATCTTCTTTTCGTGCCTTGGGGTTAAAACAGCAGGCGCTGGCACTTGCTGTCTGTTTCAGTTTTGGGGTGGGCGCAGTCAGTACTGTACAGGCCGCACCGGCACGCAATATCAACCCACCGACCTTACAGGCCAATGCACCAAATGTGTATGTGGTGAAAAAAGGCGATACGCTGTGGGATATTTCCAAGAAGTTTCTGCAAAACCCGCTGCGCTGGCGTGAAATCTGGGCCAGCAACAAGCACGTGAAAAATCCGCACTGGATTTTCCCGGGAGATCGCCTGCTGATGTGTACCTATGATGGCCGCCCGATCATTGGTAAAGATGAAGGTGATGGCTGTGAAGGTATTATCCGTCGTTATACCGGTAACACCACCAGCCTGCAGCCGCAAATCCGGGTCGAGTCACTCAACAATACCATTCCGGTGATTCCACTGGAGTACATCCAGCACTGGCTGGAACGTACCAGCATTATTGCCCCTGAATCTTTGCAACAGACGCCTTATATTTTAGGCACGGCGGATCAGCGTGTCCTGGCGGCCAAAGGCCAGAATGTCTATGCCCGCGGTCAGGGTCTGCAAGTTGGCCAGCGTTATGCTGTGTATCGTGAAGGCGAACCGTATATCTTCACCGATGCCAACGGTAAAAAATACAATGCCGGTCTGGAGCTGACTCAGGTTGCATCCGGTATTGCAGTACGCGGTGAAAATGATATTACCACCCTGGAACTGACCGATACCTACAATGCCGAAGTGCGTCGTGGCGATCGTGTGCTGCCAGAATATGACCCGATGTTACCAACCCTATTCTACCCGACCAATGCCGAACACATTGCAGCAGATGGCCAGGTGGTACGCGTGATGGGTTCAATTGGTACCGCAGCTAAACACAGTGTGGTCACCATTGACCGTGGTCAGGCGCACGGCGTGCAATCCGGTCATGTATTTGCGGTAACTCAAAAAGGCGAAGTGGTCACCGATCCGAAAACCCGTGAACGGGTGCAGCTGCCAGGCGAGCGTATTGGCTATGCCATGGTCTTTAAAACCTTTGACCAGCTCAGCTATGCCTATATTCTGGACAGCGAACTACCAATTAAAGTCGGGGCCGGTATTCAGCCACCGATTATGGAAGATTAAGGCTGAGGGATGAGCCATGCTGAATACGATATCACCCGGTCATCTCGCAACGATTCGCCTGTGGTATCTGGTTCAGCATTCACTCCCCAGCTTTTATAAATTAATCCGGCACTTCGGTTCGGCCGCTGCGGCCACCGAAGCCGGCAACCTGCAGCGCTGGGCAGAACTGGGACTGCATCAGAACCATCTGCAACGCGCACGGGATTTTCATCAAGCACAGGCACAAGCCGACTTCCAGCACTTGCTGCAGCGCGTCCAGCAACATACCGATTTTATTCTTATTCCCGAAGATGTCGGTTACCCCACCCAACTGCTGCCCTATACCGATAAGCCACCAATTTTATTTGGTCAGGGACAGGCGCAACCTTTACTTCAGCCGCAAGTGGCAATTGTTGGGAGTCGCAAAGCCAGTCCGCATGGCCGGCAGGTGGCTTATGACTTTGCCTATTATTTAAGTGAAAAAGGCTTTTTTATTAACAGTGGCCTGGCGCAAGGCATTGATGAAGCAGCCCATCAGGGTGGACTAAAACATCAACGTACCATTGCTGTGATGGGTACTGGCCTCGACCTCACCTACCCAGCCACACATCAGGGCCTGCGTGACCAGATTCTGCAACAGCATGGCACCATTATCAGTGAGTTCCTGCCACAGACCAAACCGCTACAGCAGCATTTTCCACGGCGCAATCGCATTGTCAGCGGACTTAGCCTGGGGGTGATTGTGGCTGAAGCCACGCTGGACAGCGGCTCGCTGATTACCGCCAAACTGGCAGCCGAGCAAGGTAAAACCGTGTTTGCCATTCCGGGACATATTTACAGTGAATTTCATCAGGGCTGCCATCAACTGATTCGGGAAGGTGCGATTCTGGTCGATCATCCGGAACAGATCATTGAAGATCTTGCCTTGCCAACCCAATGGCTGAGCCAGCAGCAGGCGACCTCATCCAGTACAGCATCTTCGGCTACCCACCCGACCTTGCCCGAACATCTGCTGGCCCTATACGGCCAGCTGGACTGGGTTGGTAAAAACATGGACCAGCTGGCCAGCGAACTACAACAGGAAACCGCCCATTTAACCGCGCAGTTAATGGAACTGGAGCTGCTCGGGATGGCGATGCAGCAATCGGGGCTATATCTGCGTTGTCGTCCATCGCAATAAGGTTCACAATAGTACACCCCGCATAACCTCGAAAGGTGTACCACATGATTACAACCTCTGTTGCCGAAGCAGCCACTTGTCTACAGCAAGGACAGGTGCTGGCCTATCCTACAGAGGCAGTTTGGGGTCTCGGCTGTGACCCGTATAACCAGGAGGCTTTTATGCAGATTCTGCAACTGAAACAGCGTCCGATTGAAAAAGGCGTGATTTTATTGGCCGGTCATATTTCCCAGGTAGAACATTTGCTGCACAACCTGGCCGAACCACAGCGTCAACAGGTGATCGACTCCTGGCTCAATCCACCCGCAGAGCGTGCCACCACCTGGTTGTTGCCGGCAGGTGAGCATATTCCCAGCTGGATTAAAGGCCAGCATCCTAAAGTCGCGGTACGTGTAACCACGCATCCGCTCTGTGTTGCGCTGTGTCATGCCTTTAACGGCTTTATTGTCTCGACCAGTGCCAATCCGGCCGGACAGGAACCGGCGCGTTCCCTGCAAGAGGCCAGCCAGTATTTTGGCAATCAGCTGAATTATTTAAATGGCGATTTGGGACTCAGCCAGTTACCTAGCCGTATTCTGGATGCTGAAACCGGTGCCGTGATTCGTGACTGAAGATCGGGCCAGAAATAAAAGAAATTTCAGGCAAAAAAAAGCTCAACCATATAGGGATGGTTGAGCATAAAAAAGGATGTGTATCAATCACATCCAGAGGGTATCGAAATCTCTGGGCATTTCAGCAACAGTCGCTGATCTGCGATGGAGCGTATTATGGGCGAACAGTTTAAAAAAAACAAATATATTTTAGCTCTTAAAAAGCAGCTTAAACCTATGATTAATCAATCATTATTTGAAAAAAATTCAAATTATCTTGCTCTTTTTAAAGTGCTTTTTAAAGAAGCTAAAAGCTACTCTCCTCGACTAAAGTCTATTTGCCTTTATTCACGAGATCATTCAAGCAAAAAATTAAGTTTGTTTGTTCGTTTTTTAGGCAACTATTTGGCTTTCAGCAGCACTGGCGCCACAATTTTTTTCTGGGCCACCACAATTCCAAACAGAATAATCGCCCCACCAATACTGTGATAAATGGTCCAGGCCTCTTTTAACCAGACAAAGGCAATTAAAGCGGTAAACACTGGCATCAGGTTCATAAAGATACTGGTGCGGTTCGGTCCCAGACGCTGAATCGCCATCATCCATACTAAAGGCGCAATTAGTGAAGGGAAAATACTGGCGTAAATGACGCTGCCGGCATTGGCCATATTGATGGCATCAAGCCCCAACCAGGCCACAAACGGCAGGTGATACAGCAGTGCAAACAGAATCTGCACATATAGGCTCAGCATTAACGGAATCTGCAGCTGCCATTTTTTCAGAAAAACTCCGTAAAAGGCATAGAAAAATACGGCGATAATCATCAGCAGATCACCCCATTGGCCGCCGGCTTGCAGCAAACCCCAGGGATTGCCCTGCCCCATCACATAGATCAGCCCGGCAAAGGACAACAGGCTGCCAATAATAGCGTAGCGATTCGGAATATCGCGCAGAATCAGCATCGACACAAAAATGGTAAAAATTGGAATAAAGGCATTAATAATGCCCATATTGGTGGCGGTGGTGTAATGCGCAGCGGTATAGGCCAGTCCCTGATACAGCACCAGTCCAAAGGCACTCAGCACTGCCAGCTGTTTCAGATGCGGTACAATCAGGGCGCGCTCACGAATCACCCGTGGCAAAATAAACGGGGTCAGAATCAGAAAGGCAAAAAACCAGCGATAAAAACTGATGCTCACCGGCGAGATAAAGTCGGTCACATAGCGGGTCACGACAATATTCAGTGACCAGATCAGTACCGCGCTGACCAGTAAAAGAATGGCCCAAGACAGCATTTTTTCTTGCTGTGTCATATTCTGTTCCTTGTTGAGTCGATCGGCCTGAAGCAGACGCTGCTTCCTGCGCTGAATGAATGCCTTTTCACTTTATTTTTAAACTTTCCTTGTGCCCTCATTCTAGTCCAATTTAACTGCTTTGGGGCAGTGCGCAATGGTGAAATCTTGTGCTGCGTTCAAATTACTCCATCACCCCACCCTGCTTCAATCTAGCCCTTGCTTAAAATATGCCGCATTGACACAGCGCTATACAAAAATCTGCCAAAAGCCGCAGCAATAGGTCTTGCGGGATTGGGCAAAGCCCGTTACAACAGAGAACGACAATAAATCACTTTAGGATAAACACATGGCATCTGTATATGACATTCCGGTCGTGACCATTCAGGGTGAAGAAACCACGCTGAACCAGTATCAAGGCAAGGTAGTGCTGATTGTAAACGTGGCTTCTAAATGCGGTCTGACGCCGCAATATGAAGGTCTGCAAAAGCTTTATCAGCAGAAAAAAGAACGAGGTCTGGAAATTCTGGGCTTCCCGGCCAATGACTTTCTGGCGCAGGAACCGGGCAGCAATGAAGAAATCCAGCAGTTCTGTTCACTGAATTATCAGGTGGATTTTCCGTTATTCGCCAAAATTTCGGTAGTGGGTGAAGATAAACATCCGCTATATGCCCGCCTGACTCAAGCCATTCCAGAACGGATTGGTGAAGGACCGTGGTGGAAAGATCTGGTGGATTATGGTCTGACCCCAAATGAACCACCTGAAGTGCTGTGGAACTTCGAAAAATTCCTGATCAATAAAGAAGGCGAAGTGGTGGCACGTTTTGCACCAGACATTCAGGCCGATGACCCACGTATTGTGGATGCAATTAATGCCGAACTGGCGCGTTAATTGTTTGCAGTAACAAAGAGGGTTGCGGCCCTCTTTTTTTTGTAGATCTAGAGCCCCATGAGCCAAGCTCATCACACCGCCTGCTTGCCGTGGAAAATTGTTATTGCTTTGCAACAATCTGTTTTTTATTTAATTAAAGCCCCTATATTAAACTGCAAGATAAAAATTGTGATTGATCTTGCCATGAAACGCGCCTTTTCCCATTTTCTCCTGCCCTTTGGCCTGCTGACTTCAGCTCTACTGCTGGTCGGTTGTGACCAGCCCAGCGCTCCGGTTTCGGAAGCCGATCCGGATACCGAAATCACCACCCAGCAGCAAAGCCCTGCGCCACAAGCCGATTTAAAAAGCGGCAATATGTTTTATATTGTGCGCGATGTGGCCGATATGCAGCTGAAAGCCGGTGAATATGTCGAGCAGTTGCGCCAGACCCAGACCGAGCTGCAACAGGCCGTCAATAGTCAGGATCATCAACAGCTACAAACTTCAGCCAGCAAATTGCAACAGCAGTTGCAAGGCTTTAATAGCGCCTTAAACAGTTTGAATTTAAAAAGTCAGGAAATTGACAATATTCGCCAGAACATTCTGCAAGCCAATGAACAGGTTCTGGCTTCACCATTATTAAATGGCCAGATTGACCTCAGCAAAGTGGATTTTGCCAAAATTCAGCAGCAGATGGGCACAGTACAATCTGAGATGGTGAAACTGGCCAGTATCCTGTTACAGTCAGAGAATACTGAAAATACTCAAAGCGCAAACACTGACACTGAAAATCAGGCAGCAACTGAATCCTGATCCTCGGGCTCACTGCTCATCTGGGTGGTGAGTCTGCCTAATTCAGACAGTTTCAGGTCTAATCTTGATGGTTAAAATTTAAAAAAATAATGCGTTCATTTAAAAAATAAGAGGTCTGCCATGCAGCATCCACTGATTTATTCTGTTGTACCGGTGACATTCCGTTTAGATCTAAAAGATCCGTTTATCTTCTGTGCCCATCATCTAGATCATTTTCCGGCTGGCAATGCCCAACTGGGTCCACAAACGCCACCACAAAATAAAGAATACAATATGTATTATGGCGATGTGGTGCCCGGTTTCCCTGAGCATCCACATACTGGCTTTGAAACCATTACCTTAGTGGAACAAGGGGTGGTCGATCATTTTGATTCGCTCGGCAATGCCGGTCGCTATGCCGCTGGAGATGTGCAATGGCTGACCACCGGCAATGGCGTCGAACACTGCGAGATGTTTCCACTCGTGCATGAAGACCAAGCCAACCCGATGGAGCTGTTCCAGATCTGGTTTAATTCATCACCTGAGCAGAAACAGCAGCCAGCTGATTATAAAATGTTATGGCGTGAGCAGATTCCGCATGTAATTGAAGCCAATGCGGCAGGCCAGAAAGCTGATATCCGGGTAATTTCCGGCCAGTTTAAAGAAACCGATGCCCTGCCACGTCCACCTCATTCATGGGCAGCACCGGCTGAAAACAAGGTGAATATTTACCTGATTACCCTAGCGCCCGAAGCTGAAGTCACTATTCCAGCCACCAGCGCCAGCTCGACCCGCTTCTGTTATTTCTATCAGGGTAAGAGTTTAGAGCTCGAAGGTCAGCAGATGGACGTGAAACATCTGGTCGAACTAAAACCGGATGCCGAGATTCATTTAAAAGGTGGACTACTTGAAGCTCGGATTCTATGGCTTGAAGGTGAACCAATTGGTGCACCGGTAGCCATGCGCGGACCGTTTGTACTAAATAGCGAAGATGAACTAAACGCTGCCTTTAAACGTTACCGCGACACCCATTTTGGTGAATGGCCGTGGCCGAGTCCGGCACCAGTATTTGAACGCAAACAGCCGCGTTTTGCGACTTATCAGGGTGGTGAGCATAAGGAATATCCTGAACAGCTCTAAATTCTATTTTTATGAGAACAGCTTGGCACATGTCAGGCTGTTTTTTATGAAAAATATTAAACAATGAAATTATCAGGGTTTGGGAAAATGGATATAGAGAGCTGGGTTAAGTAAAGATGAATGAAAGTCTTTAGATCGAAAGCAAGTGTTTGCGATTTATACCTTGCAGCAACCGCAAACACAGATGTGGAAATTATTATTTAGGAAGTTGAATAGAAGGCTTAGAACATTTGCCGCCTACTGCCAAACTGTATTTTTCAATCGCCTGCTGACCTTCAGTCTCATCAACCAGTTTTACGTTTGCACCACCAACAAATACACCAGGTTTAATGTATTGTTGAACATAATAGTTTTTCCCACTTTGTGTAGTTACGTTCAGGTGATTAGGAGAAAACTCTGATTCTGTAGACACAATATGTGTTTTACCACCTTCTACCTCTGTATAAAAATAAACACCACGTGCAGTTTCACCCAAGCACTCACCATTAACCCAAATATCTTTCTTGAGTCCCGCACCTACAACGCTATTCGAGCGGTACACATAGATTCCTGCTTGACCTGCTTGTGGCGCTTGAATCTTTTTTTGTTGCTGCACTGCTTGTGGATCTGCTTTCGGAACCGAAGCACAACCAACAAAACCTAATGATAATAATAGCGGTAAAATAATTTTATTTGACACCCCAAATTCCCCTTGTTTATTTTGTAAGAGGATGAAATATAACAAATATATAAGTTATTTACTAATACATTGCATTAAATAGTATTCATAAAGAAACCACCCTTTCGGGTGGTTTCTTCAATCTTAAACCAGCAATTACATTGCGCGGTTTTTGATTTTGCGGATCGTTTCCAACTGTGCAGCAGTTTCTGCCAAGGCAGCCAAAGCAGCAGCAGCGTCCAAATCGCTCTTTTGATTTGCCAGCAATTGTTCAGCGTGTTTACGCGCTTCAATAATTGCCGCTTCATCCAAGTTTTCTGCACGGACTGCAGTATCTGCAAGAACCGTAACAACGTGCGGTTGAACTTCTAGAACACCACCAGATACATAGATTAATTCTTCTGTACCATTTTCCAAAATAACGCGGATCGCGCCAGGTTGGAGCAAAGTTACCAGCGGAGCGTGGCCAGGCATAATACCCAACTCACCGCCAGCACCTTTTGCAATTAGCATAGTTACAGTGCCAGAGTACAAAGACTCCTGAACACTTACAACGTCACATTGCATAGTCGCCATGAGAACCTCCTAAATTAGGTAGCTAATTAAAGTTTCTCGGCTTTAGCAATCACTTCGTCAATACCACCAACCATATAGAACGCTTGTTCTGGGATGTGATCGTATTCACCAGCTAGAAGACCTTTAAAGCCACGAATCGTTTCTTTAAGCGGTACAAGTTTACCAGGCGCGCCAGTAAATACTTCAGCTACGTGGAACGGTTGAGAGAAGAAACGTTGGATCTTACGTGCACGGTATACAGTAAGTTTGTCTTCTTCTGACAATTCGTCCATACCAAGAATTGCGATAATGTCTTTCAGTTCTTTATAACGTTGAAGAACGTTTTGAACTGCACGAGCAATTTCGTAATGCTCAGTACCAACTACCAGTGGATCTAACTGACGTGAAGTTGAGTCAAGTGGATCGATCGCAGGGTAAATACCTTGAGAAGCGATGTCACGGCTCAATACAACAGTTGCGTCCAAGTGAGCGAACGTTGTAGCAGGCGATGGATCTGTTAAGTCATCGGCAGGTACGTATACCGCTTGGATAGACGTAATCGAACCAGACTTAGTTGATGTAATACGTTCTTGAAGAACACCCATCTCTTCTGCAAGTGTAGGCTGATAACCTACTGCAGATGGCATACGGCCTAGAAGTGCTGATACTTCAGTACCTGCTAGTGTATAACGGTAGATGTTGTCAACGAACAATAATACGTCACGGCCTTTACCGTTTTCGTCTTTTTGATCACGGAAGTACTCAGCCATAGTCAGACCAGTCAACGCTACGCGTAAACGGTTACCAGGTGGCTCGTTCATCTGACCGTAGACCATGGCTACTTTGTCTAGAACGTTAGAGTCTTTCATCTCGTGATAGAAGTCGTTACCTTCACGAGTACGCTCACCAACACCAGCGAATACAGATAAACCTGAGTGCGCTTTAGCGATGTTGTTGATCAACTCCATCATGTTTACAGTTTTACCAACACCGGCACCACCGAACAGACCAACTTTACCACCTTTCGCGAACGGGCAAAGTAAGTCAATGACTTTAATACCAGTTTCCAGAAGGTCAGTAGAAGCCGCTTGTTCTGCATAAGAAGGCGCTTGACGGTGAATTGGTAAACGCTCTTCAGTTGCAACTGGACCAGCTTCGTCGATAGGGCGACCAAGAACGTCCATGATACGACCAAGTGTCGCTGTACCTACTGGTACAGAGATCGGCGCGTTAGTGTTAGTTACGTTCAAACCACGTTTAAGACCTTCAGTAGATCCCATCGCAATTGTACGTACAACGCCGTCACCAAGTTGTTGCTGAACTTCTAAAGTAGTTTCAGTGCCATCAACGTGAAGAGCGTCATAGATCTTAGGAACGCTGTTGCGTTCAAACTCGACGTCGATAACCGCGCCGATGATCTGAATGATACGACCGCTACTCATTGCTGTCTCCTCAATTCAAAATAATGTTAAACGGCAGCGGCACCACCAACGATCTCAGAAATTTCCTGAGTAATCGCGGCTTGACGCAGCTTGTTATAAATAAGTTGTAGGTTCTTGATAAGCTCACCTGCGTTATCTGTCGCAGCTTTCATTGCGACCATACGTGCAGATTGCTCACAAGCGATGTTTTCAATCACACCTTGATACACCACAGACTCAATATAACGAACCAATAAACCATTCAGCAGTTCTTCTGCTTCTGGTTCATAGATATAGTCCCAACCGTATTGACGGTTCAGGGTCTTGTCTTCTTCAGCAGCTGCTAAAGGAACAAGCTGTTCGATTTTTTGATTTTGAGTCATGGCATTGACAAAGCCGTTGGACACCAGATAAATACGATCTAACTCGCCTTTATCATAAGCGTCTAACATCACCTGTACAGAACCAGATAACTGTTCAAGACTTGGTGTATCACCTACGTTTGTAGTTGCACCTAGTACTTTACCGCCGTAGTTTTTAAAAAACGAAACCGCTTTTTGACCAATTAAAGCAAATTGAACTTCAATTGACTGCTCTTGTTGCTGTTGTACGTGTTTGACCACTTTTTTGAACAGGTTAATGTTCAAACCGCCTGCCAAACCACGATCTGAAGAAACAATGATATAGCCAACGCGCTTCACAGGACGCTCAACCATATAACGGTGTTTATATTCAGGATTCGCTTGTACCAAATGAGCAATTACACGGTGCATATTTTCGGCATACGGACGGCCTTGAGCCATGCGCTCTTGCGCACGACGCATCTTAGAAGCAGCTACCATTTGCATCGCTCGAGTAATCTTCTGCGTGCTCTTGATACTAGCTACTTTGGCGCGAATTTCTTTTAAGTTTGCCATACGCTTAACCTAGTATTCGAAGGCCCTTTCGAGCCCTCGAAGGTTGATCCGTGAACCAAACCAACACTAATTAGCAAAGTGCTAAATTAGTAAGTTTGAGTCGCTTTAAAGCTTTCAATACCTGCTTTGATTGCAGCTTCGATGTCTTTGTTGTAATCACCAGTTTCATCGATTTGTTGCATTAACGCAGCGTGCTCTGAACGGAAGTAAGAAATTAACGCAGCATCAAAGTCTACGATTTTCTTCACTTCAACGTCAGCCATGTAGCCTTCGTTAGATGCATAAACTGAAACAGCCTGGTCAGCAATTGAGTAAGGCGCATATTGTTTCTGCTTCATTAACTCAGTTACGCGTTGACCATGTTCAAGTTGCTTACGAGTTGCTTCGTCAAGGTCAGAAGCGAACTGAGCAAACGCTGCCAATTCACGGTATTGCGCCAAAGCGGTACGGATACCACCAGACAATTTTTTGATGATCTTCGTTTGAGCCGAACCACCAACACGCGATACAGAAATACCGGCGTTCACCGCAGGACGAATACCCGCGTTGAATAATGATGTTTCAAGGAAGATCTGACCATCAGTAATCGAAATTACGTTAGTCGGTACGAATGCAGATACGTCACCTGCTTGAGTTTCAATAATCGGTAATGCAGTTAATGAACCAGTTTGGCCTTTAACTTCACCGTTAGTGAATTTCTCAACATAGTCAGCAGATACGCGAGAAGCACGTTCAAGTAGACGTGAATGTAGATAGAATACGTCACCTGGGTAAGCTTCACGACCTGGTGGACGACGAAGAAGCAATGAAATTTGACGGTAAGCAACAGCTTGCTTAGACAAATCATCATAAATAATTAACGCGTCTTCACCACGATCACGGAAGTATTCGCCCATTGTACAGCCAGCATAAGGCGCCAGATACAGCATTGCTGCTGGATCAGCTGCAGCTGCAGCTACAACAGTGGTATACGCCATAGCGCCAGTTTCTTCTAGCTTGCGTACTACGTTCGCGATAGTCGATTGTTTTTGACCAATTGCTACGTATACACACTTAATGCCAGAGTTTTTCTGAGCGATGATCGCATCGATCGCCATAGCTGTTTTACCAGTCTGACGGTCACCAATGATCAACTCACGCTGACCACGGCCAACTGGGATCATTGTATCTACTGATTTATAACCAGTTTGTACAGGTTGATCCACTGATTGACGCCAAATTACGCCTGGTGCTACTTTTTCTACAGCATCAGTTAATTTCGCATCAATTGGGCCTTTACCATCAATTGGGTTACCCAAAGCATCTACCACACGGCCTAAAAGTTCTGGACCAACCGGAACTTCTAATACACGACCTGTGCAACGAGCTTTTTGACCTTCTTGAAGGCCTAAGTAGTTACCTAAAACAACGACGCCCACTGAATCCTGTTCTAGGTTCAGTGCCATACCGTATAAGCCGCCGTCGAATTCGATCATTTCACCGTACATTGCATCAGCAAGACCGTGAATGCGCACAATACCGTCGGATACCATAACAATGGTACCTTCGTTTTTAGCGGTCGCGCTGGTGTCCAGATCGCCGATACGCTGTTTAATGAGCGCACTGATCTCGGATGGATTCAGTTGTTGCATTGCGCTATACCTCAATCTTTTTAAAGTTCAGTCTTCTTATATGCAATTACGCAAGAAGACGAGTCCGCATTTTTTCAAGCTTGTTAAGCGCAGAATCATCTATCACTTGGTCGCCTGCACGAATAACGACACCCGCGATTAACGCCGGGTTGACTTCTACTGCAATAGAAACAGTGCTGTTGAAACGCTTTTCCAACGCCGCTTTCAACACTTGTTCCTGGTCAGCAGACAATGGGAAAGCCGATTCAATCACGACGTCCACATTGTTGTTATTCTGTGATTTGAGCTGTTCATATTCTGCTTGAATTTCAGGCATTAAAGACAAACGATCATTTTCAGCAAGCAAAGTCAAAAAGTTTGACAATGCTGCAGTCTGGTCTTCACCTAAAACTTTCGCAAAAACACTCACCTGCTCTGCAGGAGTAAGCTCAGGGCGATTTAAGTAAGCTGAAAATGCTTCGTCTTGTACCGCAGCACTGAGCAATGCTAGTGCTTGTGACCAACTGTCAGTTGCACTTTGCTCAGAGGCATAAGCATATGCTGCTTTCGCATATGGGCGTGCCAACGTCAAGAGTTCAGCCATATTTCGCCTCGCTTAAAGTTTAGCAGCCAGCTGGTTCAGCATGGCATTGTGAGCTTCTGCGTCAACTTGCTGGCTAAGAATTTTCTCAGCACCGGCAACTGCCAAAGCAGCGACTTGTTGACGTAATTCTTCGCGAGCAGCATTGATTTCAGTATCAACAGCTTCTTTCGCCTGTTGACGGATACGCTCACCTTCAGCAGATGCTTGAGTACGCGCTTCTTCGACCAATTGTGCTGCACGACGGTTCGCTTGTTCGATCAATTGAGCCGCTTGTGCTTTCGCTGCGTCTAGCTCTACCTTAACTTGTGCTTGCGCATCAGCAAGGTCAGATTTTGCTTTTTCAGCAGCATTTAAGCCATCAGCGATGCGACGCTGACGCTCACTAATCGCATTGATTAGTGGTGGCCATACAAACTTCATGCAGAATGCGACGAAAATCGCAAATGCAATCGCTTGGCCAATCAATGTGAGGTTGATATTCATTGCTATTCCTCAAATAGTGGATTTTTGGGAATTAAGCTGATTAACCTACAAATGGATTAGCGAAGATGAAGAACAAGCCAATACCAACACCGATCATAGGCACAGCATCAAGAAGACCCGCGATTAAGAACATACGAGTTTGAAGTTGTGGAGCCAATTCTGGCTGACGTGCAACAGCTTCAAGGAAGCGACCGCCCAAAAGACCAAAACCAATCGCAGTACCTAAAGCACCGAAAGCGATCAAGATAGCAGATGCAATTGCAACTAGACCTAAAGTGAGTTCCATGAAAAATTCCTCAGAGGTTAGGTTTTATACCAAATTAAGTTAAAAAATTGTGTGCCCAACCGCCCGATGACAGTTAGGCCATACCATTAATGCTTTTCGCTTGCCATGCTCATGTACACGATTGTCAACATCATGAAAATGAATGCTTGTAGCGTAATAATCAAAATGTGGAAAATCGCCCAAGGCACAGACAATGCCCACTGGATCCAGAACGGTAATAACGCGATAAGAATGAAGATTAACTCACCCGCATACATGTTACCGAACAGTCGTAGAGCCAATGAAACTGGTCGCGCCAAGAAAGTAGTCAATTCCAACAATAAGTTGAATGGAATTAAAAGCACTTTAGCAACTGGATTACTTGGGTTAAATGGGTTAAGTGCCAACTCACCAACGAAGCCGCCAACACCTTTCTCACGAATACTATAGAAAATAATTAAGAAGAATACAGAAATAGACATACCTAAGGTAATGTTTGGATCTGTAGTCGGAACAATTTTAAAGTAAACCTGATGAGGGTCCACACCCAGCATAGATGCAATCGCCTGTTGAGCTACATAAGGAATAAAGTCAACAGGGATTAAATCCATCAAGTTCATGAGGAAAATCCACACGAAAATGGTTAATGCTAAGGGTGCAATTAATCGAGACTTCCCATGGAAGGTATCACGTACACTTGAATCTACAAACTCGATAATCACTTCAATTACTGACTGGAATTTACCAGGCACGCCTGAATTTGCAGCTTTCGCGACAATCCAGAACAATAAACAGAAGATCAGACCAAGTCCGATAGACCAACCCATTGAATCCAAGTGAATAGCAGTGAACCCCATCTGTTGAGCTTCTTCAGCAGACTCGGCCAATTTCCATGTACCGTCCGGCATTTTACCGTACGTCATGTTGGTCAAGTGGTGCTTGATGTACTCGGTCGAAGTAAGGGCATGTTCTTCAGCAGCCATAAATCACACCTGGTCAATGTCAAAAACAAAAGAGGGAACGAATATCGCGTGCTGCTTGATATCTCGCTCATCTCCTAAAAACTTTTCAATTTTTGCTGCGCCTATACTCGTTTTTGTAGACGTGACACCCAAAACGGAGCGACCCACGACATGGCCTGAACGAGAATAAAACCACAAAACAATGCAACCGGAGACAACGGCTCGACATTGCTTAAAATTAAAATGAATCCTACGATCACAATCGCAAACTTACCGAGCATGCCCCTATACATGTTCGACAGAACTTGTTTAGATGCTCTCGCGCCTGCTGCGCGGAACGACTGCCAGGAAAAATAACAACTTGCAACCCAACATACCAATGCACCAAGTGCGGCACTCAAGGCGGCTGTAGCATCTTTGAATATCCAAGCAATCAATGCAGCAACAGGTATCATGAATGCTTGCAAGAAGACCAAAGCTTTCGCTAATCGTCGGTCAATCAAGCGACTAGTTCGGCTCATTTACTTTCCACTCACAGCATAAATGCTTGACAAGTTTAACTGATGATCGTTTTTTATCGCAGGCATTATAGAGTTACACCCCTGAACATGCAATCTTTTCCCGATCTTAGTCGTATTTTTTTGCACAACTGTAACCGTATTGTCATAATTCAAATTTGCCGCCAAAATGCGCTATTTTTGCGCATTTATTACACATTTTTGCGTTTGGGTGGCCAATTTCTGCCAGGCCTGCACAAAGTCCCCTGCCCCACTCATACTTTCGTCGACCATTTGAAACACAATCGGGTTCAGGCGCTGATACTGGCTTTTGCTGGCATGACCTTCGGCCAGTAAACACATTTTTGTGTTTGGACGATGATCATTCATATATTTAATTTGCGCCACCGTTGGAGCCACATGCGGATCATGAGTCAGCGCGCCGGCAAACTTCAGGTTCAGCGGACGTTCCAGATATTGATAGGCATCATGATAAGACCAGTAGGCTTTAGCCGAAGTTTTGCTTTTAAACTTGTCTGCAGTCAGGAGCAGCTCTTGAGCAAAGGCACGGGCATTGGCCCAGTACTGTTCACGCTGCTCAGGCACCTGCTGGGAACGTAAGGCCGCAATAAAAAAGCCGATACGGATGGCATTGTTCGGATCAAGCCAGACATGCGAGTCGACCGTATCTTTTAATGCTGCACCACGAGGGCTACGCTGCGGTAGCGTTTGCAAAATGCCAGAATCTAGCAATGAAATAGCTTTGCTCTGATTGCTGAACAGTTTTTCTAGAGGCGCTTCATGCGCTTTGCCCAGCCAGATCACCAAACCCGCATCCTGAATGGTCTTGCGATGCGCAGGAGTCAGACTGACATCATGTCCGGTCTGGTCGGCCAATAATAAGGTTGGAATTTCTATGCCTTGTGTAATTTCCTTGGCAATCAGATAAATTGGCTGTGTCGAAATAACAAGACTTTGAGACCAACTCAAGGTACTGAACAAAGCCAGAGCACAGAAGGCGAAAAAACGGGACATGAGCGCAAAATCATAAAACAGGATAGATGTTATATTATAACAAAATAACAAAAATACCTATGTATAATCGAATCTGTCTATACTTCATGTTAAAATTTAATGTCCGATTTTCCTCCTACATTTCCTTGGGGTAGCTATGAGCTTATGTTCTCATGAACATCATGATGCATTACATGGCGTGCACGACCATCAAAATATTGAGCAGCGTCTTGCTGAAGCCGAAAGTCTCTGTGCCGCCACAGGCGCTCGCCTGACCCCGCTTCGTCGTGAAGTGCTGGAACTGATTTTAAATGCCTCAGGCCCAATGGGGGCATACGACTTACTGGCCAAAATTAAAAGTGAGTCAGATCGTCCGGCGGCACCACCAACCGTGTACCGCACCCTCGACTTTTTATTAGAAAAAGGCCTGATTCACCGTTTAACTTCTATTAATGCCTATATTCCCTGCTGCCATCCGCGTGAAGGCCATCAGGCGGCGTTTTTAATTTGCACCGAATGTAAAGTGGTCAAAGAAGCTTCTGCACAGGGTTTACTGCAGCAACTGGCAGAGCTGTCAGCTTCGGATCACTTCACGGCCCATCACAGTATTATCGAGATTTCTGGTTTATGTCAGCACTGCGCCAGCAAACGCTAAGTCCTGCGCCGCTGATTCGTCTTGAACAGATTCAAGTCCGGATTGATGAGCGTGATATTTTAAAACAGGTCGATTTCTCTTTACATGAGAAAGAAATTGTCACGCTCATTGGTCCGAATGGTGCCGGTAAATCGACGCTGATTAAAGTCATGCTCGGTATTGTCAAACCCACGGCTGGCAAAGTACTGGCCGCTAAAAAACTGAAATTCTCCTATGTACCGCAGAAATTCAATCCTTCGCATAGCTTGCCGTTAAGAGTCAAGGATCTGCTGGCTTTAGAAAAATGTAGCAGCGCTTTAAAAGCAGAAATTATCCGCGACACCGGCATTGCCAAGCTGGAAAATTCCAAAGTGCAGCAATTGTCAGGTGGTGAACGGCAGCGCGTGTTACTGGCCCGCGCCTTATTGCGCCAACCGGATGTGCTGGTGCTGGATGAACCGATGCAAGGGCTAGATATCCAGTCGGAAGCCGAGCTGTATGACTATGTGCGTAGCCTGCCAAAAAAATATGGCTGTGCTGTGCTAATGGTGTCACATGATCTGCAATGGGTCATGCAAGGCACGCATCGAGTGGTATGTTTAAACAAACACATCTGCTGTAGCGGCTTGCCCGAAAGTGTGCAGCAGCATCCGGAATATCAGGCCATTTTTGGCACCAACCGGGTGTTCTATCAGCATCATCATGATCATTGTGCACATGGCGACCATGCCGAGCCGTGCCAGCATGATTCCCGTCCCCATATTCACCCTGAACCGGAAGTCTAAACCATGATGGATTGGTTATCGTTATTACTTCCAGCCTGGATCATGGGCACCTTACTGGTGTTTCTGACTGCACCGCTCGGCTGTCTGATGCTGTGGCGGCGGATGTCTTTTTTTGCCGATACCATGGCACATGGCACCTTATTGGGTGTGGCCATTGCTGGCGCCTTGAGCTTACCGCTGTGGATGGGCGTTACATTTTTAGCCTTATTATTGGTCGGTATTCTTTGGATTCTGCACGATCCGCGCTTACCGAATGATGCCCTGCTGGCCTTATGCTCTGCGACCCTGCTCTGCTCCGGTCTGCTGTTTATCCAGCACATTCCAAGCCTGCGCCCGGAACTGCTCAGCTACCTGTTTGGTGATCTACTCACTATCTCCTGGGCCGATTTACCCATCTTTACGCTGGTGATTGCCGGTGCACTGCTGGTTTTATATAAATACTGGCAGGCCCAGATTCAGATTGCGATTGATCCGGATATTGCCGCCAGTGAAGGTATTCATGCCCAGTGGCAACGTCTGATTTTTATGTTGCTGCTGGCCCTGTTTACGGTTCTGGCATTACGTGCAGTTGGTTCACTGTTGATGGGCGCGTTGCTGGTGATTCCAGCACTCACGGCAAGACTGCTGGCCGATTCTCCAAAACAGATGGTGATCTGGGCTTTTGTGATTGCACAAATTGGGGTAACGGTTGGCTTATGGTCCAGCGCCGGCTTAAATACCTCGACCGGTCTGACTATTGTGCTGACCATGGCGGTGATTTTTGCCCTGATCTTTACCATGCAGAAATTTAAAAAACTGGCCTAAACAATCAACCGAAAGGTTCCATCTAGCCCTCTCCTCTTTATCATTGAGAGGGGAAAATCAACATCTATTACTGATGCACCAGACTTAATAAAAATGCAGCACCAGCAAACAGACCGGCAAACGTCCGGTTCATGACTTTCTGCTGACGCGGTGACTTTAACAATCTTAAAACCTTAGCTGCCAGGCCGGTATAGCCCGCCATCACAATCAGATCAATCGTAATCATGGTTGCTGCCATAATCAGATATTGAATCCACTGCGGTTTGGATAAATCCAGAAATTGTGGCAAGACAGCCAGCAAAAATACAATCGCTTTCGGATTGCTCATATTCACCAGAAAACCGTTCAGCAGCAGTCGTCCAGCTGATTTCTGTGGTAAATCCTGCCGGATTTCAATCGAGTGTACCGGCGCTTTCCATTGCAGATAGGCCAGATACAGCAGATACGCTACCCCGAACCATTTCACTGCCAGAAAAGCCCAAGGCGTGGTCGCAAATAGCACGCCCGCGCCGGCCGCCACAATCGCAATCTGTACCAGCAGCGCCAGTTGCAGCCCGATGGCATTCCAGTAACCATGACGAAAACCGTAATTCAGCCCACTCGACATCGAGGCAATCGCACCTGCGCCCGGCGACACACTAATCACCCAACAGGCCAGCATATAGGCCAGCCAAATCTGATAAGACATGGTAATTCACCACAAAAATGACAGATTATTATATGACGATTCATCTTTTAAGTGCGCAGTAAAGCGGCAATAAAAATCTGATCCAGAGACTGTTAAGCTGCTACCGGTTCAGGCACAATAGTTTTAGTGATTGATTATTAAAAACTTAGGAGCCATGAATGACAGCTCAATCTGTAATCTTGCCATTACCTTCAGATCATGCCCGTTTTATTGTTTTACGTTTAAAAGATTTAACTCTTGAGCAATTAAAAGAAAAATTAGCTGATCTTTTTAATACCCGTGATCGCCTGATTACCCAGCATCCTCATGCACAAATTAAAACTGCCGTGGCCTTTGGACCTGAACTTTGGGCACAACTGTACTCCCAAACTCCAGCTGGCTTTAAGCAGTTACAACCGATTGAAGGCGCATTCCAGATGCCTGTCGTACCGGCAGATGTACTCATTCATATTGCCAGTGCCCGTGCGGATATCTGTTTTGCCCTGAGCCAGTCTTTCTTTGAGGGTATTCAGGATCAGGTTGATGTTCTGGATGAGCGGGTCTGCTTCCGCTATTTTGATGGCCGCGACATGACCGGCTTTATTGATGGCACAGAAAACCCGCAATTCCCGGATGACCGTGCTGAAGTCGCTTTACTGGGCGAAGATGCCGGCATTTTTGAAGATGGTTCCTTTGTCTTTGCCCAGCGTTATGCACATGATTTAGATAAATGGAAACGTCTGAAAGTCGATGCACAAGAACAAGTGATGGGTCGCACCAAACTTGAGTCGATTGAGCTAGATGATGAGGTGAAACCTGACAATGCCCACGTCGCCCGTACCGTAGTTGAAGATGATGAAGGTGAAGAAATGGAAATTCTGCGTCATTCCCTACCGTATGGGGATGGGCAAGGTGACCAAGGCTTATTCTTTATTGCCTATACCAAGGATTTAACCATTCTGGATGCGATGCTTGAGCGTATGTTTGGCACCTCGGGAGATGGTATTCATGACCGTTTACTGCATTTTGTCACCGCTTTAGATGGCGCTTACTACTTCGCTCCAAGTGAAGAGTTGCTGGAAACAGTGCTGGAAGGGTAAAAAATAAAAAAAGCAGCTATCTTTAGCTGCTTTTTTATTTTCAAACTATTGATAATTTTCTAAAAATTTTACTCGCTTGTAGTTTTCCCGAGCATAACAATCTATTAAATAAATCGGTGCTTCACGCCCCCCTTCTGCAGCTGAATATTCACAGGTACATTTATATTTTCTATTCTTTAACCACAATCTCTGACTTTCTAATAATTTCTCTTTTTTAGTTCCTTTTAATAGTTTCATTCTTTTTTTATATTCTATATTTAATTTCTTATCTGAATCTAAATAACTTCTTGAAACACAATACATTAAGTCTTCTTGCATAGGACTTCCATCTTTACACACTACCTCTAAGGCATCTGGATATAAGAAGTCTTCAGGAGTTACTGCATAAGAATTTAAAGAGATAAATAAAAGATTCAAAATAAATAGCTTACTTATAACATTCACATTTTAATCCTTTTTCAAAAATTTTTGCTTCTTCTTCCCGTCTAGCTTGCAACCCTCTATTAGCTTTTGTTGTCCATAATCGTTTCATACTTCTTAACAACGAAGGAACCTTTTTTCCATTACTTTTAAGATCATCTTGGATTTCTTTCATTTCTCTACGACGATCTCCTTTTAAACCTATATACCTGTTATACACTAGAGATAAAATAGCTCCTTGACAATGAGGATGATATTTCAAAATATCTGGATAAACTTTTAATGTATTTTCCGCATACCTTTTTTTTACTATCATTACCATTTGATAAGCTTTATCTTTAGTAATAATAATATCAGAAAGACTATCTACTAATTTTTGTGCTGCTATTCCTTTTTTTCCTTGGGCTTTGAGTAATCTTTGAATCTGACCTAAAGTATAATAGGAAGCTAAATCTTTTTTAATTTGTTCTACACTTTGGTGACCTAAATCATAGCCATATCCTAAAGTTACTCCACTTTTACCATCTTGTCCTTTACTAGGTACATAAGGCTTAGATTCATATTTTTCCCATTTTAAAATTGCATCAAGAGCTTCTTTTGAAATAATCATTGCTCCTAAAGAAGTTTCAAAAGTATAAGTTTCTACAACACATTCTGGAGGACAAATTTTCTTAATATTCTTGTTTATGATCGGTTCATTAGGCTTTGTACTTCCCTCAGTTATATCCACATCTAATTCCAATTTATTAGAATGTTCTTTTATTCTTTTAGAATAATAATTTTTAGCTTCTAAAGACGTTCCATCTGGTTTGAATACTGTAATTTTTACTTTTTCTCCAACCATACTCTGAAATGAAAATTTTCCATTGGATGTATTCGCAACTTTCTTTATTTCACTTTCCAAATATAAGATTTCAATTTTAGTATTTTCAATCCTGTAGTCATTTCCTAATCTGTCTACTATTTTAAAATTTGAGAGACTTTTAAACTTTTCATAGGGTTCATCTAATTGAATAAGAATAGGTTTTTCTGTGCCATTACCTGAATTAAGCGATCTTTTTAAAACAAACTCATCATTCGATGTTAAGGCTAAAAATTCAATATCACGATTAGCCGAAGAGAGGACTTCAACTCTTCCTTGATCATCCGTAATACGTTCAAAACTTTTCTTTCCCTTTGGCCGTGTTTGTATCGGAAAATGAGCCATAATCTTTCCATGAACATCAACCACTTGAAAAGGTGTTACCACCAAACCATTCTGAGAAATCGTACTATTCATTTGTCGATATTCTTCAATGGTGTTAGGTAACTGAATTTTTATAGGATGCTCTGAAGAGGAGAGTGTCGAAGAATTAATGACCTTCACCACAGTATAATCAGATGCCTTCGGTGGTTTTGCTAAAATTTCTACCATCCGATTAGGAGAAGCTTGAAAGACAAATAAGCCATCTGTATCTGTTTTCTTCAGATTCTCTCTCGATGAATTTTGATAACGTGATTTCACCTTCAGATTTCTGACATATCGTCCAGATTTATCATAAAACTTAGAGGTAATGGTCACCAGTTTACTCATGATTCAATATCCTCGTGTGTAGACACCTCATCCTCCTGATCTTCTTCTATTTCTTCGAGCAAATAATCAATCTGTTCATCACTCAATGCTCCACTCAAATGTGTATGCAAAGAGTTAAAGCCCAGTGCAATAAAGTCAGTTGACTGCGGCGTATAGAACCTAAAAGTACTCAATTGATGTTGTTCATTTAATATGGATTTATTGGTTTTCAGAAGCTTTCCATCAGTTTGATCAATCACAAAAATTTCTTTTTCTCCTGCAGATGAGCTATTCCATTGATAATTGATTTGATTACTAAACAATGTTGCCATCTGAGGTAAGCTCATCTTCGGTTCAACCACATTCTGTGGCTGTAAAAACAGATGCTGCCCTGCTTTCACCTCGAACTTGCCACCCGTGGTCGGTAACACGCCTGAACCACTAATCTCAATCTGACTTCCTCCAGCGACCAATATAATTTTTTTACTCGCCTTAACTTCAATCCTGTCTTCTGTGGAGATGACCTGCACCCCTTTCCTGGCAATAAGATCTGCCCCATCACCCTGTGCCTGAATCTCGATTTTGCCTTTAC
>ERZ1023263.136-NODE-136-length-25849-cov-24.533147_pt1 | contig 25849 bp, 27 predicted proteins | sample MGYA00380461_ERZ1023263 | MGnify/ENA primary metagenome ERZ1023263 (study PRJEB33173, sample SAMEA4830316) | metagenome | study: EMG produced TPA metagenomics assembly of the PRJEB25223 data set...
TCTTAATGATCTTTCCAACACCTCGTCAGTGCCAGAAGCTGGACTCAAAACACTTCACAACTCAGCGATCCGCCTCGTTCATCACCGTGTATCTCGTCGGTATGGGGTGCATTATAGGACAATTTCTTACACACGCAAGTGCTTTTAGCATCTTGTTTTATCGAGTGTTTCTTTTTTATGCACCAATATGGAGCATTTTTACCCGATCTTTGAAATAAACTTCTAATTTTAAAGCAGAAATATTTAATTTATATTTCTGCTTTTTATTTTCGTTAATTTTTTGCCGTTGCCGGTTTTATCTTCACACTCAGGATTTTCACCGGTTGAGCCGGAACATTCTGGTGCACACCAACATTGCGGGTCGGTACTTTGGCAATTTTATCGACCACATCCATCCCCTTGGTAACACGGCCAAACACGGCATAACCCGCATTACGTGGACTTTTATTCAGGAAGTCGTTATCGACCAGATTAATAAAAAACTGGCTTTTGGCTGAATCAGGATGATTGGTCCGTGCCATCGCCAAAGTACCACGCTGATTGCTCAGGCCATTATAGGATTCATTTCTGACCGGTGGACGGGTATTCGGACGTTCCACCATGGCTGCATCCATACCGCCGCCCTGAATCATAAAGCCCGGAATGACGCGATGGAAAATGGTACCGGTATAAAAACTGCTGCTGACATATTTTTCAAAATTGGCTGCTGACAATGGCGCTTTGTCGTTAAAAAGTTCAATTTCAATATTGCCCATGGAAGTTTTCATTTCAATCATTGAATTGGCAGCCCATGCAGAGGCACTAAGGGCAAGGCTGGCGGCCATAAGAACGCTACGTTTTAACATTTCTTTACGAATCCGTGGTTTGATGTTTTGCTTCACTTATATTAATTGTTCAGTATGAAGAAAACATTAGCTGTTCCTTTCAAATCCTGAGAATAAGATGAATAACAATATCCAGAACCAGATTTTTGCGCATCCGCCTTGGCGCTTACACGGCGATGCTTTTATTTTGAATTATTGGCTGAATCCTTTTTTCCTGAAAACAGCCAAACGTTTTCGGCTGGCTCCGTCTCCTTTAGGACGCATGGTCAATGTAATGCTGATCCGTTATCAGGATTCGCCAGTGGGTCCGTATGATGAACTGTTAATTATGGATCATCCTTTATTGTATAAGCATCGCTTGTCGACCATTCCCAAGATTTATGTCTCGACCCAGGCTTCTTTAGTGCATGGCCAGCAGTTATGGGGCATTCCGAAAGAGCTGGCCGAATTTGAATGGCTGGAAAAAGAAGGTCGCACCTATTGTATTGTGCGCCATCAGCAGCAAGAGATGTCAATTTGTCTGGAGCGGCCGAAAAACAGCACCTCGTTTTATATCAATAGTCACCATATTCCGGCTTCATTTTTATCCATTCAGCAGGCCTGGCAAGGCCAGCGCTACCAGTTTAGTCCGAAATTTCGCGGCCGTTTATCTAAACTCAAAACGGTGGAATGGCAAAATACCCAGGATATTTTTCCTGATTTTTCCCAGGCCCGACTATTACAAAGTTTTTATGTGCCGGAGTTTGATCTGTTATTCCCCGAAGCGCAGATTAAAACCAAAACCGCTGTTCCACGTGAAACCAGAAAAAATCTGAGTCGGCCTTTTTAAGTCACTCCTTTTAAAAGAAGCGTGGTCGATCCCAGAATTTTCTGAAATTCTTGCCCAGCTCGAGCGTGAGTTTTTTGGCACGCCGCGAAACCGGGGTTAAATTAATAAAGCCATGGGTCTGGTCAGTATATTCCTTATATTGAACTTTGACTCCTTGCTGACGCAGCTTGTGCGCATAAATTTCCGCTTCATCGTGCAGCACGTCATGCCCGGCCGTCACAATAAAGGTCGGCGGTAGTTTTCTTAAATTGCCGTAAGTCGGTGAAATCAGGGCATCATCCAGTGCCATATTGTGCTGTAAGGCATAATACTCGGTGACGAAATCAATATCCTGCTCAGTCAGCACCAGACCGTCTTTATAGGCAAAGAACGACGGATGACGGCTTTTAAAATCCACCACCGGATAAATCAGTAGCTGGGCATGCGGTGCATAGGCGGTATTTTTACTGCGCTGTGACACCACGGTAGCAATATTGGCACCAGCACTGTCACCCGCCACGGCAATACGGTTTTTCAGAATATTAAATTGACGGCGATGCTGATACACCCAAGCCAAAGCATCTTCACAACACTGAATCAGCTGTGTCGGTGAAACCTCGGGGGTCAGTGGATAATCGACACTGACCACCTGCGCCTGAGCGGCATGCGCCAATAGCCGGCAAACTTCATCATGGGTATCGAGATTACCCACCACAAAACCACCACCATGATAAAACACAATCAACGGCAGTTTTTTATGCGGTGCAGGATGATAATAACGGGCTGAAATAGTGCCACTTTGCAGGCTTAAACGTAAATCTTCGACCCGTTTGACATAGGTCGGCTGTTTACGGATCACCTTCATCTGAGTATCAAAAGCCTGACGTGATTGCGCCGGATTTTCGCCAATAAAACCGATATGCCCCTGCTTGATTTGGGCCGCCATCATGCATTTAATGAGGGGATCAAGTTGCGGATACTGATAAGGATAGCCCAAGGCGCGCGCCAGTGATTCCTGCGCCACACACGGTAAATGATCGAGTGTTCGCACCACCGTACCCTGACTGTTATCAATGATTTTTTGCAGTTTCTGTTGATACGCACTCATCTATCATCTTCCTTTTTATTCATTCTTCACATTTTCTACATGATCAGCAGTTTAGTGACTATTTCGTTATAGAAGTCCAGTCATCGACCTACATATTCAGAATTTATATACGCTAATCTTATTTCTATAAGGTGTCATTGACAATTTTGATGATACAGAGGGATTGATTTTGCTAATCCGGATAGAAAAAGGACGCTCACCATGTCTAGAAAACTCCTCTTGGTTTCCTGTGCGACCGTATTTTTAGCGGTCGGTTGTGTCGCGTTCCCTGAAGATGGTCACTACAATGGCCGCTATGATCACCGTTATGACCGGGATTACGACCGTAACTATGATTATCGCCGCATGACAGAACGTCAGCGTTGGGAATATGAACAACGTCAAAAACGCTTACAGCAACAACGCCAACGCGAAGCGCAGTGGGATCGACAAAAACGTGAACTGGAACGTAAACGTGCCGAACAAAGCCGTCAGCAGTTACAACGGGAACGCGAACGACGCGCCGAACTGAACCGTAAACGCCAGCAAGTCGAACGCAAACAGCAAGAGCAGCGTAAAAAACGGGTCGAAGAACAGCGTAAACGGATGGAAGAATATCGCAAACGGCAACGTGACCGTCGTGATTAATCCTGTATTTGACAGCGTACGATGCACAGTTTAAAAACCCGAAAACTGGCTTTCGGGTTTTTATTTTTGCCAGGTGCTTTGATTGAAAGCGCTGTAACAGAAAAATAACGACCTTCAATAATAATAGTGAAAATAGCATGACCTTCCCTGGCCTATTAGTTTGATCTCCCTGTTGAGAAATTAAATTTTCCTCCCTGATTTAAATGATGGTCCTGTTTCATTTGAAATAGACAGCGTTGAATTTAGGGCTGTGGCTGTGCCTCAACCGCCGGTGCTTCCGCCCCTGCTGGTGCAGCAGCGGCCGGGGCAGTGACTTCTGCGGCTACGCCCACTTCAGCCCCCGCTTCTACCGGCATGGTAGTCACCTGTACCGTTTCAGGTTGCTCCGGATTTTGTGCCACTTCTGGCGCCTGTGCCGTTTCATGACTGCTACAACCTACTACCGCCAGTCCAGCAAACAAGGCCACAGCCAATACACCCATTTTTTTCATCATTCGATCCTCATTCATTGAAAAACACAAAGTCCAACTTTGCGCTGGCTATACTTTCAAAATTTCAGCACTGGCTGGGCAGATAAAAAGTTAAATTTTTATATCCACCGGTACGAGTTATGCAGTTTTTTATAAACATGAAGATGCAGCTGTTTTTACAGCCAATGGAAGGAATCAGCAGGATTAATCTGCTGTTTTTGTTATAGATTACAGCAATAAAAAAGAACGAAAGTGCAGAATTATTTTAGAGGAAGAAAACAGCGTGCTCTACACAACATACGGCTAGTTTTGCGAAAAGATAACAGTGTAAATGCGGCACTTTTAAATCTTTAGGGCAAAAAAAAGGCTTATCCAGAGGGCGGATAAGCCAGAAAACACATTTCAAGAAAATATCAAAAGAAACTACAGCGATAGAATCTGGGCGCAATCATACAAAGTTGACCTCACCCTGTAAAATAGTATTTTTCACTCATTCTGATCGTTTTTATGTATAAAGAATAATCAACTTAAAAATTTTGTATAGACAACTCAACAGCATCTACAGAATTTATCCGGACTTAAAATTAAAATCATTTTCCCATAAATTGGGGTTTCAGCCTCGTAGTATCTTCCTGCACCCTCCCTGCTAAAAAGATCAAAAATTAAAAGAATGTATGTTTTTTCAGCAAATTTCTGCAGATTTAATGACTGGCACCGCTTGAATTTTTATCCCCTGCCCCGACTTCTTTAATAATTACGAAATTCATCACTCATGGCAGTTCAGAATGAACCAGTCAATACTGATGCCAGAAGGACTGTACATGTTTAAGAACCCATTTAAACGGAGTAAATCAATGGCAACCGAGCACAACCAAGACGCTCAAGATCTGCAACAAGAGCAAGTAGAACAAGATACTACCCAAACTCAAGCTGAAACCGAGCAGGCAGACGTTTCCGTTGAGTCTTTACAAGAACAGATTGCGCAGCTCGAAGGCGATTTAAAACTTGAAAAAGCGCGTACCGCCAATGCAGTGTATGAAGCGCAAAAGAGTGTCGAGCGTATTCAGCGTGAATCTGAAAAGCATAAAGAAGCAGTGCTGGAGAAATTTGCCAAAGAACTGCTCGATAGCGTAGATAACCTGGAACGTGCTATTGCCGCAGCTGGCGAAGAAAAAACCCCGCTGTCTGAAGGGGTGGAACTGACGCTGAAATCACTGCTGACGACTTTAGAGAAATTCGGCATTGTGGCGGTAGATACCGCGAACGGTTTCAATGCAGATTTACATCAGGCGGTGGGCATTGATCCAACAGCCAAAGCCAACGAAATTGGCAATGTACTGCAAAAAGGTTATAGCTTAAATGGCCGTTTATTGCGTCCTGCAATGGTTATGGTCGGCGCTTAAGCCTCATAAATTCGGGAGTTGGTGAAATTTTTTCATATTTTTAACTTGAAAAAAATTGAACGGCTCTCATATCGGATAACAAGTGTAAAGCACAATAAAATTTTTGAGGAAACATCCAAATGGCTAAAATCATTGGTATTGACTTAGGTACAACCAACTCATGTGTTGCAGTACTTGAAGGCGATAAAGTTAAAGTAATTGAAAACGCTGAAGGCGCGCGTACAACCCCATCTATTATTGCGTATAAAGATGGCGAAATCCTGGTCGGTCAGTCTGCGAAACGTCAAGCAGTAACTAACCCGAAAAACACATTGTTCGCAATCAAACGTCTGATCGGTCGTCGTTATGAAGACCAAGCGGTACAAAAAGATATCGGTCTGGTGCCATACAAAATCATCAAAGCAGACAATGGTGATGCTTGGGTTGAAGTTAACGACAAAAAATTAGCACCACAGCAAATCTCTGCAGAAGTTCTGAAAAAAATGAAGAAAACTGCGGAAGATTACCTCGGTGAAACAGTGACTGAAGCCGTTGTAACCGTTCCTGCGTACTTCAACGATGCACAGCGTCAAGCAACGAAAGATGCCGGTAAAATTGCTGGTTTAGACGTTAAACGTATCATCAACGAACCTACTGCTGCGGCGTTAGCGTTCGGTATGGACAAGAAAGAAGGCGACCGTAAAGTTGCAGTTTACGACTTGGGTGGTGGTACTTTCGACGTATCGATCATTGAAATTGCGGATCTTGATGGCGACCAGCAAATCGAAGTCTTGTCGACTAACGGTGATACCTTCTTAGGTGGTGAAGACTTCGATAACGCATTGATCGATTACCTGGTTGAAGAGTTCAAGAAAGAACAAAACGTCAACCTGAAAAACGATCCATTGGCGTTACAACGTTTGAAAGAAGCGGCTGAAAAAGCAAAAATCGAGCTTTCTTCTTCAAATGCAACTGAAATCAACCTACCATACATCACGGCTGATGCGACTGGTCCTAAACATTTGGTGATCAACGTAACACGTGCGAAATTAGAAGGTTTGGTTGCTGACCTAGTTGCGCGTACCATCGAACCTTGCCGTATTGCACTGAAAGATGCAGGTCTTTCGACTTCTGACATCTCTGATGTGATTTTGGTGGGTGGTCAGTCTCGTATGCCACTTGTACAACAAAAAGTACAAGAATTCTTCGGTAAAGAGCCACGTAAAGACGTGAACCCGGATGAAGCTGTGGCAATGGGTGCGGCAATTCAAGGTGCGGTATTGTCTGGTGACAAGAACGACGTTCTTTTACTTGACGTAACACCGCTGACACTGGGTATTGAAACCATGGGCGGTGTGTTAACGCCAATCATCGAGAAAAACACCACAATCCCTGCGAAAAAATCGCAAGTGTTCTCTACCGCTGCGGACAACCAGCCTGCAGTAGACATTTCGGTGTACCAGGGTGAGCGAAAAATGGCTCAACAAAACAAATTGTTGGGTAACTTCCAGTTGGGTGACATCCCACCTGCGCCACGCGGTGTGCCACAAATTGAAGTATCGTTCGACATCAACGCGGATGGTATCTTGAAAGTGTCTGCGAAAGACAAGAGCACGGGTAAAGAGCAATCGATCCAGATTAAAGCAAACTCAGGTTTGTCTGATGCTGAAATCGAAGCGATGATCAAAGACGCTGAAGCGAATGCTGAAGAAGACCGTAAGTTTGAAGAACTGGCAAAAGCACGTAACGAAGCAGATGCCCTGGTTTCTTCTGCTCAAAAAGCAGTAAAAGATCTTGGCGAACAAGTGACTGCTGATGAAAAAACTGCGGTAGAAACAGCAGTTTCAGAACTTGAAGCAGCAACCAAAGAAAATGACGTTGACGCGATCAAAGCGAAAACTGAAGCACTGCAAAACATCATCATGCCAATTACGCAACGTGCATATGAAGCAGCTCAAGGCCAAGGCGGTGCGCAAGGTTTTGACCCGAATGCCTTCGGTGGTGATGCTGGCCAACAGCAAAAAGCGGACGATGGCGTTGTAGATGCTGAGTTCACTGAAGTGAAAGATGACAAAAAATAATTTGTCACTTTAAACAAAAAGACCGCGCGTAAGCGCGGTTTTTTTATATCTGATTGAAAGCAAAAAAAGACTTGTTTCCACCCTGCGGCTTTTTTAAGCTAGTTAGGCACCCCCATCTGGCCTACTCTGCTTGACCGTTTTCCCTGTTATATGAAGGAAAGAAAATCGGTCAATCACAGATGCGGATGTGCAGTTAATTATCCCCTCTCTACAGGAAGCCCAATCTGCGTGATGCGTCCCTTAATCCTGATTGTGTTACTGCTGTTTGCCGCCATGCTGTGGTATCAGAAGCAGCAGCATCCGCAGTTGCAGCACAACAGCCTGCTGACCCGGATTCAGGCACCTTTGGATACCCGGCTGCGTTACCGGATTGCCGAGGTTGATCCACGCTTTGGTTTAAGCCATGCCGAAGTAGTGCAACTCGCCCAACAGGCCACACAAATCTGGACAGAGGGTACTGGTCAGGACTATTTTGTCTATGATCCACAAGCGCGACTGGCAATCCACCTGATTTATGATGAACGCCAACATGAATCGGAACAGCGTCGTCTGCAGATGGGCCAGATTGAGCAACAGCAGCAACATTGGGAACGCCAGCAGGCCCAAGTGCAGGCAGTCAAACAGCAGATTCAGCAACTGAACCAGCAGCTGGCTTTTAAAAATGCCCAGTTACAGCAACAGCTGAATGCCTATAACCAGCAGGTGCAGCAGCTGAACCAGCAAGGCGGTGCATCGGCCACACAGCACAGCTCTTTAAACCAGCAGCGCCAGCAACTTGAACAGCAAACCGCCAGTTTACAGGCTGAAATTCAACAGTTTAATGTGCGTATTGCAGGCTTGAACCAACAGGTCGATGCCCTCAACCAGCTAAATCAGTCAATTGATGCTTCGGTGCAGCAATTTAACCAGCGCTTTCAGCCGCGTTTATTTGATAAAGGCAGTTTTGATGGTAAAAGTATTCGCATCTATGAGTTTCAGTCAGCTGCCGACCTGCGTTTAACCTTGGCACATGAATTCGGTCATGCCTTGGGCTTGGGGCATACCCATGATCCACATGCCCTGATGCATCCTCTCATGCAAGAGCAAAATCTGGATCATTTTCAGCTAACTGCCGCCGATTTGGCACTTTTACAGCAGCGTTAAATACATTTGATGCTTTTCATTACAAGTTAATCTAGAAAACCGGGGCTTTATCGCCAACAGCACTGCCCTCTCTGACTATTTCATGTTATTGTGAAAGCCGCAATTTCAACAGGAATGTTTGTGGAGATTAATGTGAGTTACTACCATATTTTGATTGAAGTAAATGACCACATCAGCACGATTGAACAAACGCGTGATATTGAACTGTTTGATATCGTCGATATTCAGCCGTATCTCTACTCTATTCTATTGCCATATTTTAATGAGCAGATGATTGAACTCGAAGAAGAAAATGTCGAGTTTGAAGATATCCTGCATTTAGAAATTAAACAGACCCTGTTGCCGGTTAATCACCTGATTGAAGAAGAACAAAAACTGCTGCCAAGCGACACCGATGTCACCATTACGGCCTATGAGGTGTTTAACAACCGTGATTTGAGTCAGGATGTAACCACGGTCATTTTTGATATTTTAGAAGCCGTGAAGATTGATACCTCAGATATTGAATAAACATCAGGGCGCCATAAGGCACCCTTTTTATTGCATATTTATTTATTGCAGCATCATCAGTTTGGCATTTTCATTACGAAAAGCGCGTAACACCTGCTGTCCGGCACGCCCGGTTGGACTTAAGCCCAAGCGGATCTGTTCCTGACGAATGGCCTGACGGGTTTTATCACCAATCAGGCCATCTACCGCACCAATATCATGGCCGCGATTTAATAAAAACTGCTGGATTTCACGACGTTCTGCGCGTGAAGTGCCCGGATCATCGGTAGGCCATGCCGTCACAAACGGGCCTTTGCCCTGTAAACGGTCGGATAAATGCGCAATGGCCAAGGCATAACTTTCCGCGGCGTTATAACTGTAAATGGCATCAAAGTTTTTAAACACCAAGAAAGCCGGGCCATTGCCGCCTGCCGGTGTCAGCAAACCGGCCTGACTGCTGCCTGAAAGATTGCCCTGAATCAAGGCACTGCCATCGGCTCGTACTAGCCCACGATTGACCCAGCTGCTTAAGGATTTTTTATTGCGGCGCCCTTCTCCACTGACCGACATGCCTGCGGGCAATTTCACTTCAAAGCCCCACGGTTGTCCGCTTTGCCAGCCACGTTTTTTCAGGAAATTGGCGGTTGATGCCAAGGCATCAGTGGTGCTTGAGACCAGATCACGGCGGCCATCACCATCAAAATCCACTGCCAGTTCTTCATAGGTCGATGGCATAAACTGGGTATGACCAAATGCCCCGGCCCATGAGCCTCTGAGCTGATCTTCACGCACATCGCCGCGTTGTAAAATACGCATGGCGGCAAAGAATTCGCCGCGGAAATAACTCTGACGACGGCCTTCACAGCTTAAAGTACCTAAAGCCTGCAATAACGGATAACGGCCAGAAATATCACCAAAATTACTTTCTACACCCCATACCGCGACCACGGTTTCTGGCGGTACACCATAAGCTGCTGCAACCCGGTTCAGTACCTCACGGTGCTCGGCCAGTTTTTGCTGGCCCAGCTGTACGCGTTCTTCATCGACCAGACCGGAAAGATAATCCCAGATTGGCGTCGAAAATTCCGGCTGATAATTCAGGCGTTCAATCACGGAATAATCTGGCGTTAAATTTTGGGTGTAGCGATCATAAGTACTGCCACTGACGCCCTTGGCCATGGCCTGGCCGCGCAAATTGGCCAGACAGACCTGGAAATTATTTTGAGGCTGGATGGTACTTGGCACCGGCGCCGTAGTGGTGACCGGCTGACCATTAATAATCAGTTCTGCATGTAGCTGAGATGCAGCCAATGCCAAAGATCCGAAAACAAAAGCAAAGCGATGCATACTATCCCTTATGTCATTTGAATTTAAAACTGGTTTTACCATAACAGCTGAGCCATAAAATGACAGGGTAAAAACGTAAATTTAAATTTATTTTGCTTCATTTTAAATTCATATTTCAGTTTTGAATTTAAAAAATTTTATCCACAGATCTAATCTTGAGTATTTTTAAATTCAAATCTGGGTTTTCTTATTTTTTAAATTTAAATTCATTCTTTTAAATTCATTTGGCTTTGTTGCACAAAGCTATTCTTGAAGGCTTCTTCAGCAATATAATTTCCAGATGAAGAAGCCTACATCTAAAATCTACCGTACAACAAATTGGTCATCCTACAATCGTGCTTTAATCAAGCGAGGGAATATTTCAATCTGGTTTGATCCGAAGACCCAATGGTATGCACAACCACAAGGCAAACAAGGACGAAATCAAACTTATTCCGATACAGCGATTCAATGCTGTTTAATGATCAAATCTCTATTCCGTCTTTCTTTACGTATGGTCACTGGCTTTGCTCAAAGCCTGATTAAACTCTGTGGCTTGAATTGGACAGCACCAGATTACTCCACCCTCTGTAGACGACAAAAGCATATTGATATTGCGATAAGCTATCAGAAAAGTCGTGATGGGTTACACCTACTCGTCGACTCTACGGGTTTAAAATTTTTAGGTGAAGGTGAATGGAAGCGTAAGAAACATCAGCCTGAATATCGTCGCCAATGGCGTAAATTACATATTGGTATAGATGCTAAAACCCTGCAAATACGTGCTATTCAGCTCACAACCAATAATGTCAGTGATTCACAGGTGCTTGGTGATTTACTTAATCAGATTCCACAAGATGAGCAGATTGACTCTGTTTATACCGATGGAGCTTATGACACCAAGCAATGCCGTCAGGTCATTGCAGATCGGCAAGCGCATGCGGTGATTCCACCTAGAAAAAATGCGAAACCATGGAAAGATACAAAGAGTAGCTCGCTAGAGCGAAATGAATTACTTCGAACAGTTAAACATTTAGGCAGGACATTATGGAAAAAATGGTCAGGCTATCATCGCCGCAGTTTGGTGGAAACCAAGATGCATTGCATCAAATTATTAGGCGATAAATTAATGGCAAGAAGCTTTCCTAGTCAGGTGAATGAGATCCATGCACGTGTAGCAGTCCTTAACAGATTTACGGAATTAGGTCGACCACTTACCCGAGTTGTGCCTTAAATTTGAGTCACTTAGGGGTATTTTATTTTTTAAATCTTTGTGCAACAAAGCCTTTTTAAATTTATTTCAGCAAAACTTATCCACAAAACCCATCCACCGGACCGTAAATCTGTACTTTTTAAATTTAAATTGCAGTTTTTGAATTTATTTCGCAGGTTTTAAATTCAAATTTTAAATTTAAAACTACAAACAGATTTGAATTCATAATTTTGAATTTAAAGTTCAGCGGATATTTTAAATTCAAACTGCATATTCAGATTTAAATTTAAAATAAAATCTGTGTTTGAATTCATTTTTAATTTTTTCAGATGCTCTGTATTTATGTTTGTTTTTTAGCCATTTATAGTTATAAAAGATCTGGACTGAAGCAATCAAGCCTGTTGTTGAACCAGCCGACCAATGGCAGCTGGCGAAAAAAGAGCGCAATCTTGCCCGAATTTCTGGCATAAAAAAAGCGGCCCGCTGAGGGACCGCTGTTTTCATAAACGAATCTGCAGTTAAATGCTCATATCTTCACTCAAGGCCAGCGGATTTGGCAAAATTTTCGCCAGCTGACGGCAGAGTGACGTCAGTTCGCGACTGTCGTTTGGCATTAGGGTAATATGCCCGATTTTACGGCCTTCGCGTTCAGTTTTATTGTACAAATGCAGATGTGCACCATTTAACGCCAACACATCTTCCGACTTTGGATGCTGACCAATAATATTCACCATCACTGTCGGGCGTACCACTTCAGTCGAACCGAGCGGCAAACCAGCTACTGCACGGACATGGTTTTCAAACTGTGAACAGACCGCACCTTCAATCGACCAGTGCCCTGAATTATGCACGCGTGGCGCCATTTCATTGGCATACAGGCCTTTTTCAGTGACAAATAGTTCTAGTGTCAACACACCAACATAGTTCAGATGATTCAGCAAACGTGTAATATAGTCTTGTGCCACCGGTTGCAAGTCAGTGCTGTTCGGTGCCGGTACAATCGAGTGCGACAAAATCCCGTGATGGTGATGGTTTTCAGCCAATGGCCAGGTTTTCACATCGCCATTTTGACCACGTACCGCAATAATCGATACTTCACGCGAGAAGGTGACAAAACTTTCTGCAATCAGCGAGCCGGCAGGTCCGAGTTCTGCCCAGGCCTGATCAATCTGATCGGCGCTACGCAGCACAAACTGACCTTTACCATCATAACCGCCAGTCGCAGTTTTCAGCACAATCGGCAGACCTAATTCAGCCACCGCCGCCTGTAAACTGTCCAGCGAATCAACCGCCTTATACGGCGCCACCGGAATCTGCAGCGCATCAAATAGGGCTTTTTCCTGCAAACGGTTTTGCGCAATCGCCAGCGCCTGACGCGGCGGATGCAACGCTTTACTTTGGGTCAAGACATCAACATCGGCCAGTGGGGTATTTTCAAATTCCAGGCTAAATACATCTGCACTCTGGATAAAATCCTGCAAACCATGTTCAGCTGCGCTTGAATAGACTGTACCTAAAGCTGCAGAAGGGCAATCTGCACTGGCTTCAAAGAAAGTACATTGAATATTGAGTGGTAACGCGGCTTGCGCCATCATGCGGCCAAGCTGCCCACCACCAAAAATACCAATGGTTTTATTCATAAGGAATGTCCCGTATTACGCCTGACCCGGAATATTGTTGCTGGCCACTTTATCGGTTTGCGCTGCACGGAAATCAGCGACATTTTTCGCAATCTCTGGACGCGTTAAACCCAGAATCTGGGCAGCCATAATGGCAGCATTGGTGGCACCGGCCGGACCAATTGCCAAGGTACCTACCGCAATTCCGGCCGGCATTTGTACAATCGACAGCAGTGAATCGACGCCATTTAAAATAGAAGATTTAACCGGCACACCCAGCACTGGAAGATCTGTCTTGGCTGCACACATGCCCGGTAAATGGGCAGCGCCACCCGCACCGGCAATAATCACCTGAATACCACGATCACGCGCAGTTTCGGCATATTCGAATAAACGGTCTGGGGTACGGTGCGCAGAAACCACTTCCGCTTCAAATGGGACACCAAGCTGCTTGAGCATATTGGCAGTGTGTTCGAGAGTTGCCCAATCAGATTGAGAACCCATAATAATTCCAACGAGAGGAGCGTCTTGTGCTGCGGCCGCATTCATTGCTAATGTTCCAGAGACTAAGTGAAAAAAGATAAATCTCGACGAGAGCCAAGCTTTAATGAATAAGCTCCGTATTATAGACTGAAAAACCGGCTGGCTAAAGTTCGGCGCAAGAATAAAGATTAAAATTATCTGTTTGTAAAACTGAAGAAAATACAATGATGGCAATAGGCCAAAAATACAAAAAGAGGACATACAGCGGTAAAAAAAACGCTATAACTGTTTAGATAAAGCTTTTTGTAATGAATAACTTAAGATTAGATTAAAGATATTTTCAGGGCAGTTTCCATGTGGTTCAAACTTAAAATCTGGCTACAAAACCCTTCAGAAAACTTATGGCTGATGCCGGCGCTGGGTGCCATCTTTGCGACATTTTTTTCATTATTTGCCATCGCCAGCCAGTATTTTATTCCGGCCAGTACGGTACCGAATATCAGCATCGACACCTTGGGCAGCTTGCTGGATATTATTGCCTCCAGCATGCTGGCAGTGACGACCTTCTCATTGTCGATTATGGTGGCAGCTTTTGCTTCGGCTTCAAGCAGCGGCACACCACGTGCCTATAGCTTGATGATGAGCGATGACAACACCCGGCTGGCCATTTCCAGTTTTATTTCCGCCTTTATTTATGCAGTAATTGCCAAAATTGCCCTGGGGCTGGAGTACTACGGTCCATCGGGACGTTTTGTGTTGTTTATCAGTACTATTCTGGTGTTGATGTACCTGATTTACACCCTGATTCATTGGGTACAAACCCTGTCTAAACTCGGCAATTTAACTACCACCATCGACAAGATTGAAACTGCGGCCAAAAAGGCCTTGGGCCAGTTCCGGCATCAACCGGACTTGGGGGCAACAGGGCAGAAGCCTGCTTTTGCGCCCAGCTTTTGCGTCTATAGCAGCACAACCGGCTATTTTAACCATGTCGATCTGGCCGGACTGGAGCAGATTGCCGCGCAGCAGCAACTGCATTTACATCTGCCATCTATGCCGGGCAAATTTTTAGATCCGATGACTGCGCTGGTCGAGGTCTATAGCCCGCAGGCGCTGTCCGAAGAACAGCAACAGCAGATCCGCGATCAGATTCTGCAGCATCTGATTATTGAAACCAATCGCAGTTTTCTACAGGATCCGCGTTTTTGTCTGCTGGTGATGAGTGAGGTCGGGCAAAAAGCCATGTCGAGTGCAATTAATGATGTCGGGTCCGGCATTAGCGCGCTGAATGCGCTGACCCGGATTCTGATTGACAGTCGCCCGGACCCGGAGGCGACGCGCTGTGATTATCCGCATCTCAGTATTGAGTGCTTTGATCTGCAAGACCTGATTTATGGCAGCTTTATGCCGCTGGCCCGCGATTGTGCCCAGAATCTGGAGTTAAATCAGCGCCTGCTGAAATGCCTGTCGATGATTGCGCAGAATGTGCCGGAACCGGAACTCAGACAAGCGGCCACGCAGATGGCGATGCAGGTGCTACAACGCTGTTTACATCACTTTGATTTCGCACCAGAACGGGCGCTGATTCAAGCGGATTTCGCCGCGCTTTTTCCGCATCTGCCACAGCCTGAATAAGACTTAACTGCTGCGAAAAACGAAGTAAACACAACCGAGCAGGCATAAACCGGCCCAGAGATAATCCAGTTTAAACGGCTGCTTGAACAGATACAGCATAAACGGCACAAAGACCAGCAGGGTCACCACTTCCTGGGTAATTTTCATTTGCCCAAGTGACCAGCCATGCTGGGCCAGCAAGCGCGTGGCCGGAATCATAAAGGCGTATTCGAGCAGGGCAATCATCCAGCCAAACAAAATGGCCTGCCACAGCGGCGCGCCATGCAAAAATTTCAGATGTCCATACCAGGCCAAAGTCATAAAACAGTTGGAAATAATTAACAGCAGTAAAGGGAAGGACATAGGCGGCAGCATCCAGAAAACATCAGCCTATTGTACGGCTTCAGGCTAAAAAAGCAGTGTGGCCATGTGGATTTTTTTCACGGTTAGCATCCACCTGGAAAATGCCTAATTTTTTCGGATTCCAGTCAACGAATCCCTACAAGAATGACTATCTTTTCCGAAACAGCCTTGCTATCGTTGCTGACAATTCAATACATCATGACCAGGCCATCAACAAGAATGGTACGGTCCTACACGCAGTGGAGTAACAGCGGATGCATCTGCATATTTTGGGTATTTGTGGCACTTTTATGGGCTCTCTGGCCTTGTTGGCGCGTGACCTGGGTCATACCGTGACCGGTTCCGACCAAAATGTTTATCCGCCGATGTCGACCCAACTGGAAAATGCAGGCATTACCTTAATGCAGGGCTATGACCGCAGCCATTTACAGCCGCATCCGGACTTGGTGATTGTCGGTAATGCCATGAAACGTGGTATTGATGCGGTGGAATATATGCTCAATGCCGGTCTACCATATGTTTCAGGTCCACAATTCCTGGCCGATCATGTGCTGCAAGGCAAGCATGTTCTGGGCGTGGCCGGCACCCATGGTAAAACCACCACCACCACCATGCTGGCCTGGGTGCTGGATCAGGCCGGTCTGGAACCGGGCTTTTTGATTGGCGGCGTTCCGCTTGGCTTTAAAGAAAGCGCGCGTTTAGGTGGTGGCAAATACTTCTGTGTCGAAGCCGATGAATACGATTCTGCTTTCTTCGACAAGCGCTCCAAGTTCGTACATTACCATCCGAAAACTGCCATTTTAAATAACCTGGAATTTGACCATGCCGATATCTTTGATGATCTGGCGGCGATTCAAAAACAGTTCCATCATCTGGTGCGTACCATTCCAAGTGAAGGCTGCATTATTGCACCGGTTACCGAAACCCATATTGATGAAGTGCTGGAAATGGGCTGCTGGACACCGGTGGTCCGCACCTCACTGACTGCACATGCCCAGGCCGCGCTATCTGCCGAGCAGTTACAGGCCGATGGCTCACATTTTAAAGTGCTGCAAGATGGTGTGGTTCAGGGCGAAGTCTGCTGGAACATGACCGGCCAGCATTCAGTGGCCAATGCCCTGGCAACCATTGCCGCGGCGGCGCATGTTGGTGTATCGATTGAAACGGCCTGTGCCGCCTTGTCCAATTTCGGCGGGGTAAAACGCCGTATGGAACTGCTCGATACCGTACGCGGCATTGAGGTCTATGATGACTTTGCCCATCATCCGACTGCGATTGACACCACTCTGGAAGGCGCGCGCAAACGTTTAGGTGAACGCAAACTGTGGGCGATTATTGAGCCTCGTTCCAATACCATGCGTATGGGCAGCCATAAAGATGGACTGGCACATTCAGCACGTCTGGCCGATGAAGTGATCTGGTATCAACCGGAAGGGCTGGACTGGGATTTACAGCCAGTAGTAGCTGCGGCACCAAACAAGGCCAAAATTGCCCGGACGCTGGATGACATTATTCATACCGTCAGCCAAGAAGCAGGCGAGGGCGATGCGGTGGTGATCATGTCCAATGGCGGTTTTGGTGGTCTGCACCAGAAATTATTAAGTGCATTAAAATCGGCTTAAGCACGTTTTATTGACCTGAAACATCATTCAACAGGGCTGTAGTCCAGATACTGCAGCCCTGTTTTATTTTCATACAATTTAATAGATTAAAATAAATATACAAATATATGAATAAAAACGGTTTTTTAGAGATGAACTTGTCATCGACTCCTGTTAAGTTAGAACGATCACATCCTGCGCCATAACGGTTCCTGATGAGGTGAAAAGGCGCAGGCTGCCCCACAATAAGCACAACAAGAGGATGACCACCATGTCCCAGACAATGCAAGCCATGGTTTATCATGGCGCCAATGATATCCGTTTTGAACAAGCATAAAGAGCGCATTCTCGCTCTTTTAAGGCCGAGTTAGCTCTTTTTTAGTGACTTGGATTTTTTTGCATTTTTTTCAGAAGTTGGTGTTCTTTGGTTTTCGATATACTTTTTAACAACTTCTAAACTTGCACCACCACAAGATACAACGCAATAACTAGGCGACCAAAAGTGGTTGCCCCATAATTTTCCCTTAATTTCATCCCAATAAGATCGTCTTAAAACATAAGAGCTTTTGCCCTTTAGTTTACCCACTAAATTAGACACTGAATGTTTAGGGTGAACACTTACAAGCATGTGAATATGATCATCCTCGCCATTAAACTCAATAAGCTCACAATCCATTTGCAAACAGGTTTCTTCCATAATCTCTTTTAGGGAGGAAAGCATGTCTTTTGTTAATACATCTCTTCTGTATTTCGTAACAAATACTAAATGAACAATGTTTTTATAAATGCATGATCTACCTGTTCTCCACTCGTACATATTAACCAAACACTAGATTTACATTGATCTTATTTTAAGCTAAAATAAGCGTATTCACTAGAGGTTTTTTAATTGCTAACAGGCATCAGGTTAAGGGTGTATCCAACTGAACATCAAAAGCTGATTTTAAGTCAGTGGATGGGTTGTGCTCGTTTTATTTGGAATGCCAAATGTGATGAAGATAAATACTATCGTGGTTTTGCTCGCAAATTCACACCATACAATCACTATTATGAAACCCAAGATCAGAAATATTCTCACTTTAAATCGAATGAATTAAGCTCTTGGCTTGCAAACTGTCCTAGCACCATTCAAAAGAACTCAACCGTAAATTGGTTTAATACGCTCAAAAAATCCATTAAGGGTGTGTGTGGACGACCAAGACGCAAAAAAAAATCAGACAAAGGTTCTGTTCACCTAACCTCTGATTTATTTGAGTTTCGAGTAGAAAACAATAAGCGTAAATTATTTATTGGCGGTAAGAAATTCAATATCGGAGCTTTAAATTTTAAAGCTCATGCTGAGTTTAAAGAGCCAAAATCCATCCACATTAGCAAAGAACGAGGTCAATATTTCGTTTCTTTCTGCTATGAAGATGGTGTTGAGATTCAAGAGTTTGACGGCAAGAAATTCGATGCTAAAAAATATGCCAAAAGACAATTAGATCATTTGCAAGACATGGACGAATCACAACTACAAAAAATAGTGGTGGGTATAGATCGTGGTGTCACAATCCCTGTTCATGTAGGTCATGAAGAATTCGATTTTTCTAAAGAACAAAAGAATCACATGAGTAAAGCAGATCGCTACATTAAGCGACTGCAAAGAAAACTTGCTCGACAAATCAAAGGCTCAAACCGAAGAGCTAAGACCAAACATCGAATTGCGGTGCATCACTCTAAGAAAGCCAATATTCGCAAGGACTTTGCTCATAAGACAAGTCGTAGTTTAGCTAATGGATTCGGTCAGGTATTTATTTTTGAGAAACTAAATACCAAACAGATGACCAAAAAGCCTAACCCTAAGAAAGATAAATTCGGACGTTTTATTCCAAATAAGGCTAAAGCTAAAGCAGGGTTAAATAAAGCTCTTCTCAATGTAGGATGGCACAGAATTTCAGAATTCTTAACGTATAAATCAGTCAAATTAGGTAAGGCTGTATTTACGGTTCATGCTTCTTACACAAGTCAGGAGTGCGCTTCATGCGGTCACACTCACCCCAACAATCGCAAAAGCCAAGACAGGTTTAAGTGCGTGAGTTGTGGACATGCTGATAATGCAGATCACAATGCATCAATTGTTATTAAGAACAGAGCAATTAAATTAGTTTTAGACTGTGGAACACAGTTGGATGGTAATTATTTATCATCTAGTGGGCGTGGAGGTGTTCGTAAGACGACTAGAGGTGTCAAAGCTTCTTTTCGCAGTACCGTAGAAGCGTCAAAAGAGATGTGTGCGACTTAGGTTGCACTACGGAAACTCGGTTGCTTTAGCTCCGAGTAGTTCATAAGGCTTATGAGGTATTTAAACACGCCTCAGATGAAAAAGCCCTGAAAGTGATCATTGATTACAGCTAAGGTCTTTATCGGCAATCAAAAACCACGAGTCCATGCTCGTGGTTTTTATATTTCAGCTGGCATTACAAAGTCAGCTGCAGGTTCAAGTGCCAGATTTAAGCGGCGACATCGGCCAGGCTGGGCTCACGTCGAAACATGACTTCAACATAAGAACAGACCGGTACAATCTTGAGCTGTTTTTCCCGGGCAAACTCGACCAGTACATCCAGTAATTGACGAGCAATGCCTTGGCCACGCAATGAATCATCTACCCAGGTATGGTCGGCGACAATTTTATGCGTGTCTTGCCATTGATAGGTAATTTCAGCAATCCGCTGTCCATCCCGTTCAATAAAAAATGCGCCGCCACGTTTTGCCTCTTGATGTTGAATATCCATTGCTGTCCTGCCTTAAAGTTTATGTGTCACCTGATGAATTAGGGTTGAAGTACATCCTGAATAGATGGGTCTTTTTCAAAAGCCGCTTTGGCATAAGGGCAGAGCGGTATAATCTTGGTCTGCTGTTCGCGGGCATAATTGACCGCAGCTTCAACTAAGTGACGTCCCACGCCCTGACCACGTAACTGTTCACTGACCGTGGTATGGTCAATAATGATTTTATCTTCGCCAGCGCGTGAATAGGTCATCTCTGCCAGACGCTCGCCATTGGCTTCAACAAAAAAGGCCCCTTTGCTGTCATTGTTTTCGTGTTGCACCATCATTTTTATCATATCCTCCCATCTGAATTTTGAGTATCTGCTTTCTGCAGAAAAAAATATAGCATCTGATCTGTAATCTAACATTTTCACTGCATGTTGAAACAATTGCATACAGTCGCTTTTTTCTTGACGAGGAATACACTGTAGCACGCGCTCATTTACATTCGGCCATTTGCACTTTACTTAAAAATATGCAATTCTCTGTCGACTTTGGGGCATTCCCCCAACACAGAATTGTTGAACAAGGGGAGTAGCCTCCTCCAAGCGTTAAAAGCCAGATGAAACTCACTGGTTTTAACGTGTCAGACTATCGTCATTACACTTTGCAAAAAGTCGGTATCTGAGCATTGAATCTGCACAGGCAGGGCAATGTAGGCAAGACCTTGATCACGTTGTTATGGATGTTTTTATTTCATCTGGCAACGGGTCAAGGTTTTTTTATGGCCAATTGTCGGATGTGGAGATTGTATGGAATCTATCGGCAATATCTGGCTGTATCTGGCCTTTTTTGCGATTGTTATGGTCATGCTCGCCATCGACTTTCTGGGCTTTAAACAAAAAGAAGGCCAGACCGTCCAGGTGCGTACCGCCGCTTACTGGAGTATCGCCTGGGTCAGCGTGGCCATGTTGTTTGGTGGTGGCCTATGGCTGTATCTGAATCAGACTGCCGGACTGGATGTCGCCAATACCAAGGTGATGGAATATCTGGCCGGTTATTTACTGGAAAAATCACTGGCCATTGATAACGTCTTTGTCTGGCTGATGATTTTTGCTGCCTTTGCCATTCCGCCGGCATTACAACGTAAAATCCTGCTGTATGGCGTTTTGGGCGCTATTGTGCTGCGTACCATCTTTATTTTTATTGGCGCCTGGTTTGTGCAGGAATTCTCCTGGATTCTGTATCTGTTCGGTGCCTTCCTGGTCTATACCGGCTTTAAATTCCTACGCGGACAAGACGATGAAGACAGCAATATCGAAGATATGGCAATCCTGAAATGGTTACGCAAACATATGCGGATTACCCCGCAGCTGGAAGGTAGCCGCTTCTTTGTGCGTAAAGAGGGCTTACTCTGGGCCACGCCACTCTTTCTGGTGCTGATTCTGGTTGAAGCCTCCGATGTGATTTTTGCTGTGGATTCAATTCCTGCAATTTTCGCCGTGACCAGTGATCCCTTTATTGTCTTGACCGCCAACCTGATGGCGATTTTAGGCTTACGCGCCATGTTCTTCCTGCTGGCCGGTGCAGCCACCAAAATGCATTATCTGCCGTATGGGCTGGGAATTATTCTGGTGTTCATTGGCTTCAAGATGCTGATGCTGGATGTGTTCCACATGCCAATCTGGATTTCCCTAAGCTTTATTGTGATTGTGCTGGCAATTACCGCCTGGCTGTCGATTCGTCACAGCCGCAAGCATCATGAAACCACGCTCTAAAGTGGCCTGATTGATCAAAAAGCCCGTTGCATACGGGCTTTTTTTATTTTCCATATTCAGGGATTACTCTTAAATATCAGCGTATAAGTACTCGATTTAACTGAATATTTTAGAGTTGACCCAGTGGACATCTTGTATTTCACCCAAACTGGCAACAGTTTTGCATGACACCCAATGTCTGTGACTGAATGTTGGATTTTCCATACAGGGCAGCGCTTTTCAGCTACAATCAACCGAAAAAATTAAACAAGTGCAGGTTTTTCATGTCTTCTGTCATTGCAACGACGGCAATTCGCGGCCGCTTCCTCGATATTCAGAATACAGTTGCCCAAGCGCGTGATATTCACGACCAAGTGCGCTATGTAGAAGATGGTTTATTAATTACCCAACACGGGAAAATTCACTGGTTTGGTCCCTGGGAAGAGGGGCAGGCGTATATTCCGGCCGGTGTTTCGGTGCAGCATTATCCCGATCAGCTGATTATACCCGGCTTCATTGATACCCATATTCATTTCCCACAAACCGAAATGGTGGGCGCCTATGGCACCCAGCTGCTGGAATGGCTGAATACCTATACCTTTCCAACCGAAATGCAGTTTGCTGATAAAAGCTATGCTGACAAGATTGCTGCATTTTTTGTGCAGGAACTGCTGAAAAATGGCACCACCACGGCACTGGTGTTCTGTACCGTGCATCCTGAATCTGTCGATGCCCTTTTTGAAGCCGCAGAACAGCACCAGATGCGCCTGATTGCTGGTAAAGTGCTGATGGACCGTCATGCACCCGAGGAACTCTGTGACACGCCAGAACGCGCCTATCAGGAATCTAAAGCACTGATTGAAAAGTGGCATGGAAAAGGCCGTAATTTATATGCGATTACCCCGCGTTTTGCACCGACCTCAACGCCGGCACAACTGGAAAAAGCGCAGCAGCTGAAAGCTGAATATCCGGATGTGTATTTACATACCCATTTAAGTGAAAATAAAAATGAAATTGCCTGGGTCAAAAGCCTGTTCCCGGAGCAAAAAGGCTATTTAGATGTCTATCATCATTATGGGCTGACCGGTTCACGTTCGGTATTTGCGCATTGTGTGCATCTGGAAGAGCAGGAGTGGGACTGTATGCACCAGACCAATTCCGCAATTGCCTTTTGTCCGACCTCCAACCTGTTCCTGGGCAGTGGCCTGTTCCCGATTCATCAGACCTGGCAGAAACAGGTCAAAATGGGCCTGGGCACCGACATCGGGGCAGGGACCTCGTTTAGCCAGCTGCGCACCATTAGCGAAGCCTATAAAGTCCAGCAGCTACTTGAGCAAAACCTGTCGGCCTATGAAGCGCTGTATCATGCCACTTTAGGCGGTGCCAAAGCACTGGATCTGGATGACAAGCTCGGCAATTTCAATATCGGTAAAGAAGCGGACTTTATTGTGCTGGATTTAAACGCCACCGCCTTGCAGACCCTGCGCCAGCAGCACAGCAAAGGCCTGGAAGACAGCCTGTTTGCGCTCATGACCATGGGCGATGAACGGAATATTCAGGCCACCTATATTTATGGACAATGTGCCTATGTCCGCGACTAAACCTATACGCCGGGCGCAACCGAAATGGCGGGTGGCGCTCACGCTGATTGGTCTGGCCTTATTGCTGAAAAGAGACCACCCGGTCAAAAATGCTGTTTTTTTAGACAGCAAAGAGGATGCATCTGACCGCAAGATGTATTAAAATTAAGGCATATTTTGGGGTGTTGCAGGTCAACACCTTTTTTATTTTTTGCTCTTTTAGGGATCTACCCATGACCGTTGATATGAAAGTATTGATTTCTGCTGAAGAAATTCATGCGAAAGTTCAAGAACTTGGTAAACAGATTAATGCGCACTACGCCAACAGTGACAAGGAACTGGTGTTAATCGGTTTACTGCGTGGTTCTGTGCTGTTTATGGCCGATTTATGCCGGACCATTGAAAAACCGCATGAACTGGACTTTATGACCGTTTCAAGTTATGGCGGCGGTACCGTGTCTTCGCGTGATGTGAAAATCCTAAAAGACCTCGACGGCGAAATTCGTGGCAAAGATGTGCTGGTGGTAGAAGATATTATCGACTCTGGCAATACCCTGAGCAAAGTACTGGAAATTTTACAAACCCGTGAACCAAACTCGATTGAGCTGTGCACCCTAGTCAGCAAACCGTCACGCCGTGAAATTGAACTGGAAGTTAAATTCTTGGGCTTTGAAGTGGAAGACAAATTTATTGTTGGCTATGGCCTCGACTATGACCAGAAATATCGCCATATCCCGTTTATTGGTGAAATCGGTCTGTAAGCAACCGCAAAAGAAAGTGGCGTTCAGTCACTTTTTTTACGACAAAGCGGACAAAAAAGCTACAATCTGTAGCAGGACTCTACTGTTTGTCCTCTCAAAAATCCTGAAAAATAAATCAAATAGCAACAACTCAACTTGATAAACCATAACAAGAAGGAGACAGGAGATGTGGACACTTATTGTGGCTATCGTGATTGGTTTTATTGCAGGTCTTATTGCCCGTGCCATCCATCCAGGTGATGATAAAGCAGGCTTTATTATGACCACCTTACTCGGGATCGCCGGTTCACTGTTGGCCACTTACGGCGGTCGCTTCCTCGGTCTGTATGATGAAAACTCAGCTGCCGGCTTTATTGCCTCAGTAATTGGTGCGCTGATTATTCTGTTTATCTATAACATGATTTCCAAACGCTCACATCGCGTTTAAATCAATAAAAAAGCACCGTTCATTCGCCGGTGCTTTTTTATGGTCTAAAATCTGACTTTTAACAATCTGAGCTTAGAGTCCAAATTCCTTGAAAATCTGCTCGATCTGCGCAGCAGGGTAGGCGCCCATCACCTTAAAGCCATTCGAGAAAATAATGGCCGGTGTGCCGTTTAATCCCAGGCTTTGCGCCAGTTTCAGATTACGCTGAATCGGATTGGCACAGGGCTGGCTCGCACGCGGGCTAAGACCTTTGGTAATCAGGTTTTCCCAGGCCTGGGCCGGATTGGCTTCACAATACACCTGCTGCGAAGGGCGTACCGATTGTGCCTTTAACGGTAAAATAAAGGTGTAAATGGTGACATCATTGAGTTTTTTCAGCTCTACTTCCAGCTGTTTGCAATACGGGCAATTTGGGTCAGAAAAGATGGCCAGCTGACGTTTACCCGTCCCTCGAACCGTTTTTAAAGCATCTTGTAGCGGCAGTTTTTTCCAGTCGATGCTGTTTTGTTGTACCAGCAGCGCTTTGGTCAAATTCTGCTGGTCGCTTAAACGGATCATGGAACCGGCCAGAATATGCTTGGCATCTTCATTCAGATAGACCACCTGACCCTGCATTGAACCGCTATAAATCCCGCGCATTTCAGTGGCCTGAATATTCTGGATATCCAGGTTTGGATGCTGCTGCTTTAAATTGGCTTTGACGGTGTCGACATTGGCCAGTGCCAGCGTTGAGCTCATCGCGAGCGCGGCCAGCAAGAATGCATGTTTAAACATAGTGAAATCTTGTCTTTATCAATCCTTGCCCGATTCTAATCTTAAATCGGGACAAAGATTCCACTTTTATCAGAGAAATTTACCGAATCACTACAGCATCGACAACGACGTTTCACGTGGAACATAAACCGGTTGAATCGAGTTAATTTCAATTGAGACATGCACAATTTCCTCATGCACTGACAGGGCCGTGCGGATTTGATCGGCATTTAATTCATCTTCAGTTTCTACGGCCAGAATACAGGAAAACTTGTCACGACCGACTTTCCAGACATGCAGATCGGTGATGTTGACTGTTCCCGGCAGCTCGGCAATCACCTCGCGAATTTCTTCCACCACTGGATGATCCATTTCGGCATCCAGCAAGGTGCGTCCAGTTTCCTGAATCAGGCCCCAGGCCCAGCGCGCCACCAGAATCGAACCCACAATACCCAGTACCGCATCAAGAAAATCCCAGCCCCAGAACTTGCCGGCAATTAAGGCCACAATGGCAAAAATGGAGGTCACAGCATCGGCCACCACATGCATAAACGCAGCTTTCTGGTTTAAATCATGTGCTCCAGCTGTATGTGCATGCGCATGTCCATGCCCCGACTCATGGTGATGGTGATGGTGATGGTGATGGTGATGGTGATGGTGATGGTGATGGTGA
>ERZ1023263.139-NODE-139-length-25416-cov-22.942037_pt1 | contig 25416 bp, 22 predicted proteins | sample MGYA00380461_ERZ1023263 | MGnify/ENA primary metagenome ERZ1023263 (study PRJEB33173, sample SAMEA4830316) | metagenome | study: EMG produced TPA metagenomics assembly of the PRJEB25223 data set...
GGGGGTCAGTTTTTAAATGCTGTTAGGGGGTCATTTTTACACTGCCGCTAACAAAGTTATATGCTCAGCGTTGGGAAATTGAAATGTGTTACCGAGAAATTAAAAGCAATTTACAGGAAGGTAAGCACTTAAGGAGCAAACAGCCAGACTTAATTTATCAAGAATTATGGGGTGTCTTGATTGCTTATAATGTTCTAAGAAGACAAATGAAATATATGGCTCAACGTGCCAAAGTAAGCCCGTTGAGGATCAGTTTTCATATTGCATCTATTGCCCTTCTTAATTTACTCAGATTCGACTCTTTGGCTTCTGCAGGTAATCTACCCAAACATCTGGAAAGTTTAATGGAGAAATCTAATCGGTATGTTATACCTGAGAGAAGAGTGAGGAGTTATCCAAGGGTTGTAAAAGGAAAACCTCAAAAATACCCAAGAAAAAGCCAGTCAATCTCTTAACTGACTGGCATTACTCAGTTGAGGGCTTTTTGTGGTGCGTTTATAAGACTTCATCAATCAGGTTTTCAATCGCATCAGGGCGAGAATTCTGCTGCTGATTTTGCGCTGGTTGTTGCGGCTGTGCCGGTTGCTGTGGCTGCATTTGTGGTGGAGTCGCCTCATCCGGAATCAGGATTTCCTCACCCGGCAAATCATCAAAATCATGCTGCGGTGCAGGCGCGACCGGTGCCGGCGCAGGACGATACAGCGGACGGGCCAATGGCGGTGATGAACGATAGCGCTGCTGCAACTCCTGGTCCATGCTGTCATTGCTGGCACTATCGCGGCTTAGCTGGTTGCCTTTACGGTCCAGACTGACCCAGGCTTCCGGTGTACCTTGCAGGGCTTTACCCATAAACTCGGTCCAGATCGGCAGGGCTGCGACACCGCCATATTCACGACGACCCAAAGTCGTTGGCTGGTCAAAACCGACCCAGGAAATGGTCACCAGTTTACCATTAAAGCCGGCGAACCAGGCATCTTTGGCATCGTTGGTGGTTCCGGTTTTTCCACCAATATCATTACGGCCAATACGCAGGGCAGCGCGTCCGGTACCGTACTGAATCACATCACGTAGAATATTGGCCATATCATAGGCCGAGCTGGATTTTAAAATACGCTGTGCCTGACGATACTGGCTGCGTTCAATCTTGTTGGCTGGCGCTGCATCTGCAGTTTGGATTGACTGATTGGTGACTTCAATCACTTCATCATCTGGCGTTTTTACTTCAGCTGTTTCAGGATTTTTTTCATCTTCACTGATACAGGCAATGCAGGCATATTCAGGATTGGCCTGATAGATGGTTTTGCCATACGCATCTTCAATACGCTGAATAAAATGCGGTTGTACCCGATAACCGCCATTGGCAAAGGTGGCATAGCCGGTGGCCATTTGCACCGGCAGCACCTGTGGCGTACCTAAGGCGATGGTGTAGTTACGCGGAATCTGGTCTTCCTGCAAGCCAAAATCCATAAATAGTTGGCGGGTACGGTCCAGACCGACGGTTTGAAGTAAGCGGACTGAAACGGTATTTCGAGATAAATACAGCGCACGGCGTAAAGGAATCATGCCCAGATAACGGCCATCCGAGTTACGTGGTGACCATTTGCCAATGGTAATTGGGCTGTCATTCAGCATGGTATGCGGAGTCATGCCGCGTTCCAACGCCATCGCATAAACAAAGGGTTTGATAATTGAGCCTGGCTGGCGCCAGCCTTGCAAGGCACGGTTAAAGGTCGATTGATAAAAGTTATAACCGCCGACAATGGCTTCAATCGCGCCATTGTTTGGGTTAATTGCAATCAGCTGCCCCTGAACTTTGGGAACTTGCACCAGTGACCAGGAACTTTTGTTCTGGTTGGGGCGTAAACGGACAATATCGTTAACTTTGACAATTTGAGCTGCCCGGTTTGGTGCTGCGCCAACACTATTGGCATTGCGATAGGGACGCGCCCAGGACATGCCAGACCACGGGACAGTGACGGTAGAACCATCCTGCATCAGAGCTTCAAAAGAATTGTTCAGGACTTTGGTGACTTGTGCGGGATAGGTGTTGGCAAAGGCACGAAAGTCACTCAGTGGCTGGTCATGCGCTTCGGCACCGCGCCAGCCATGACGGCGGTCATATGCTTCTAGACCATTTTGCACCGCCTGTTCGGCATAAGCCTGACGTTTACTGTCAATGGTGGTGTAAACCTTATAACCAGAATCAACCGCCTGCTTGCCGAATTTTTTGACTAGTTCAGCTCGGACCATTTCCCCAACATAGGGGTGAATATTACTGATACTGCGATCCGGCATATCCAGGTTAATTGGCTCGGCAATCCCAGCCTGATATTCATTCTGGTTGATATAACCGAGTTGCAGCATCCGGCCCAGAATCCAGTTGCGACGTTCTAAGGCACGTTCCGGATTGACCACTGGATTGTAACGTGATGGCGCTTTTGGCAGACCAGCAATCATCGCCATTTGCGCAATACTCAGTTCTTCCAAGCTTTTGTTATAGTAAATTTTGGCTGCTGCCGCGATCCCGTAAGCATTTTTACCGAGAAAGATTTTATTGACATACAGGGTCAGAATTTCTTCTTTGGACAGGTTCTGTTCAATTTTTCGGGCTAGAAAAATTTCAGTCAGTTTGCGTTTTAAAGTGCGTTCCGGGCTTAAATAATAGTTCTTGGCCACCTGCATGGTAATGGTCGAGCCACCGGTTTGCACATTAGAACCGGTCACCGCTTCACTCACCGCACGGCCTAGGCCTTTAAAGCTGATGCCGCTATGTTCGAAAAAGGCCGAATCTTCAGCCGCTAAAAAGGCATAGATAAACTTTTCGGGAATCTGGTTGTACTCGACAGGTACAGAAAGTTTGCCACCATACTCTGCAATTAACTGATTATCCGTGCTATAAACTTGTAAAGGCTTCAAAAGAGGCGCTTTTTTTAGAGTGGTCATTTCCGGCAAAGATGGGGCAATATAGAGATACATGCCATAAAAACCCATCGGAATGGAAACTAACACAATAATTATGAGCAAAAAAAATGGATGAACACGGCCCGAACAAGATAGCTTTTTCATAACAAGTAAGTTTTAATAAGAGCTAATGGCAAACTAATTGCTGGTCAGTATAGCCTTTACCCATACGGATTGTTAGATGAGTTATTGTATCCGTACAAAAATATAGACCACAAAGCAACTTAGTGAATGGCATTTTTTTTGGGGATAAAAAAATAATAGGAAAAACTTATTGTGCGCAGGTTATATCGTAAACCGAGTAAGGGGTTAATAGGTGTAGATATTAGTTCTACTTCTGTTAAGTTATTGGAGCTCTCTGTAAAGAATGATCGTTACTGGGTGGAAAGTTACGCCTTGGTACCGCTCTCAGAGGGCAGTGTGGTTGAGAAAAATATTCTGAATCCTGAAGCTGTAGGGGATGCGCTCGAGCGTGCCTTTAATTTGGCCAATACACCGACAACAGCTGCCGCTTTAGCGATTCCAACCTCAATGGTAATTAGCAAGACCATTGAGATGGATGCCGATATGACGGATGACGAACGTGAAGTTCAAATCCGGATGGATGCAGAGCAATATATTCCTTTCCCATTAGATGAAGTTAGCCTGGACTTTGAGGTGCTGCCTGATCGTCTGGCCAATCCAAACCGGGTCAATGTTTTGCTGGTGGCGACACGACTGGAAAATGTCGAGAGTCGCTGTGAAGCGATTGAACTGGCCGGTTTAACCCCAAAAGTGGCAGATGTCGAAAGCTTTGCCATTGAAAATGCCTTTAAAGTCTTCGCCGATACCTTGCCGATGGGGGTAAATACCATTGGTGTGTTAGACATTGGTCATACTATGACCACGCTGTCGGTACTCAAAGACAATAAAATTATCTATACCCGCGAGCAGGTCTTTGGTGGTAAGCAGCTGACCCAGGAAATCCAGAACCGTTATGGTCTGTCCTTTGAAGAAGCCGGCCGCGCCAAGAAAAGCCGTACCTTGCCAGATGATTATGATGTTGAAGTGTTGGAGCCATTCCTTGAGGCGGTGGTGCAGCAGGCGGCACGTTCGCTGCAGTTCTTCTTCTCCTCATCGCAGTTTAATGAAATTGACCATATTCTGCTGGCCGGTGGGAATGCCAATATTCCAGGCCTGGCCAAGCTACTACAGCAAAAACTGGGTTACCGCGTCACCATTGCCAATCCGTTTTTACAGATGGGTTTCTCCTCCAAAATTGATATTAAAAGAATTGAAAGCGATGCCTCTTCATTGATGGTGGCATGTGGCTTGGCATTGAGGAGTTTTGATTAATGGCAAAAATTAACTTACTCCCTTGGCGTGATGAGCTAAGAGAAAAACGAAAAAAAGAATTTATTGCGGTTTGTATTGGGGCTGCATTAATTGGGGTGCTGGCCGTGACGCTGGCATGGTTCTATTACAATCATAAACTTCAAGATCAGGAACAGGCCAATCAGCTGGTGATCAGTACCAACCAAAATCTGGATGTACAGTTAAAGTCGCTGGAAGGTCTGCAAGAGCAGCGTAATGCCATTGTCGAGCGCATGAAGCTGATTCAGGGTCTGCAAAGTCAGCGTCCGGTCGCGGTACGTTTGGTCGATGAGCTGGTCCGCGTTACCCCAAGTAGCATGTATTTGACCAAAGTGGCCCGTATTGGCAATAAATTTACCTTTGAAGGCAAGGCCGAAAGTCCAAACACGGTAGCAGAGTTCCTGCGTAATCTGGAAGCATCACCATGGTATCGCAACGCCTTCATGAATTCTTTCTTGGCCGTTGAAGAAAATAAAAACAAGGCACCAAGTTCGGTTGTTCCACGGGTAGAAGAAAGCTATGGCAGCTTCGTGGTAACGGCAGATTTGGATGAAATTGCACTTCCAGGCACAGCACCTGCGTCTGGTACTCAAGCAACAGCGGGGGCAGTACAATGAGTCTCGATCAATATGAAGAAATGAATCAGGATCCTGTTGCTGCGCCAAAGAAAAAAATGACGCTGGATAAATTCCTGCAGCAATGGAATACCTTAGATCCGAATAACTATGGCAGCTGGCCGTTTTCCGTCAAGCTGACCATCTGGATCTTTATTATTATTTTAATTGCCATCCTGGGCTATTTCCTGGCCATCAAGCCGAAGCTGGATGCAATTTCCAATGCGCGTGCACAAGAGCAGAATCTGCTGAATGAGTTTCGTGAAAAAGATTCCAAACTGCGTAATTTGCAGCAATATCAGGCGCAGTTACAGGAAATGGAAGCCAACTTTAACCAGCAGCTACAACAGTTGCCAAAAGAAACCGAAATTCCAGGTCTGGTTGAAGATGTCAACGTTACGGGCGTGAATTCAGGCTTAAGATTTAAAAATATCCGTCTGGAAAATGAAATCAAGCAAGAGTTCTTTATCGAGCAGCCAATTTCGATTGAAGCCACCGGTGATTATCATGCTTTTGGTTCTTTTGTGAGCGGTACAGCCGCTTTACCGCGAATTGTGACCATGCATGATTTCACTATTACTGCCGGTGAAAACAAGGAAAAGAAAACCGATATTCCACAAATTACCTATGTCGCGAAAGCCAAGACCTATCGCTATGTCGGGAATACCGATGCACAGGCAGGGAATAGCACGACTCCAGCCACAGGAGCAGCACAATGATGAAATTTGAAAAACTTTCGTTGGTTCTGGTGTTGGGCCTACTGGCTGCAGGCTGTGATTCACGTATTGATGCCGTGAATACACAAATGGCAGAAATCCGTAATCAGCCGCCGTTACCGATTGAACCGGCACCGACTTTTGAGCCGGCACCTGTATTTAACTATGCAGCACATCAGCTGAAAAGCCCGTTTATGCCAAGTTCTCTGGCGGCCGAGCTGAAAATTATGGCGGGTAAACGGGTTTATCCAAACCTGTCGCGCCAGTTGCAGCCTTTAGAAAGCTATGCACTGGAAACCTTAAGTATGAAAGGCAGCATGCGCGGGCAACGCGGCGAGATTCTGGCCCTGATTCAAACTCCAGATGGTGAAATTGAACGGATTCAGCGCGGCAGCTATATGGGCTTGAATCATGGTCGGGTCATCAATATCACACCGACACAAATTGACTTAATTGAGATTATTCCAGATGGTCGCGAAGGGTATGTTGAACGTCCAAGAAGTCTAGTACTGATTGGGCCGGCGCCATAAATTAAAGGAATAAAAATGAATAATACTGTGAAAGATTTTATTTTTGGGGATGGCATTACAATGAACAATTTGTTCCGTCAGTTTTCAATGGGCGCTGTTGCGATGGCCGTCATGCAAGTGGCCAATGCGCAGGTCAGCATTACCAATATTGTACCAATGCAAATTCCAGGACAAGGTACTGAAATTCGTGTCATGTTCAATGGCTTGCCACCTCAGCCTGCAGCCTATCAGCTTGAGCAGCCATCACGTTTGGTGCTGGATTTTGATAAAGCCCAGCAGAGCTTAAAACAGGCCAGCATTCCGGTTGCGACCCGGGAAGCCAGCTCGGTTGATGTCAGTTCCGATGCCCAGCGTGCACGTTTAACGGTTAATCTGGCTGAAGCGGGTGCTTTTACTACCCGTGTCGAAGGTAATACTTTTATTCTTAAAATTAACAGCACTCAGGCAGCCGCAACACCAGTAGCTGTACAGCAGACGGCTCAAGGTGTATCGAATATCGGCTTTCAGCGTGGTGCAGAAGGGGAAGGTCAGGTGGTAATTGACCTGGCAGGCAGCAATACCCCGGTCGATGTACAACAGCAAGGCAGTAAAATTATTGTCCGTACCTTGGGTAATAAAATTCCTGCACATCTGGCACGCCGTTTAAACGTCAATGATTTTGCCACCCCGGTATCTACCATTGATGCGCAAAATGATGGTGGCAATGGGGTAATTACTATTCAGTCTGCCGGAAGCTATGAATATATGGCGTATCAGGCAGAAAATAAACTGACCATCAGTCTGAAACGTCCGGTAGATAAGAACCCGTTCAAACCGCGTGCAGCACAAAGCTATACCGGCAAAAAGATTTCTTTAGATTTTCAGGATATTGAAGTGCGTCGTGTGCTGCAGTTACTGGCTGATTTTACCGGAATTAACATGGTTGCCGCCGATACGGTACAAGGCAATATCACCTTACGTCTCAAAGATGTGCCGTGGGATCAGGCACTAGATATTATTTTAAAAACCAAAAATCTGGATAAACGCCGTAATGGTAATGTGATCTGGATTGCACCCGTCGCAGAGCTGATCAAGGCCGAAGAAGAAGAAGCTAAAGCGATTGCACAAAGTATTAAACTGGCACCGCTGCAAACCGAATATATCCAATTGAATTATGCCAAGGCTGCTGATATCGAGAAACTGATTACTGATGGTAAAAACGCATCCAATTCTCGAGGCGGCACAAATTCGGGTTCTGGGGCAGATCCACTTGGTGATAGCGTCGGTAGTCTACTCAGCCCACGTGGTACGGTGTCGGTTGATCCACGAACCAACACCCTGATTATAAATGATACCGCGCAAAAGATTGACCAGATCCGCGGCATGATTGACTTGCTGGATGTATCGGTGAAACAGGTGATGATTGAAGCACGTATTGTTGAAGCAACTACTGGTATTACTAAAGATATGGGGGTGAAGTGGGGCATCTTGTCACAAGGGATTACCAACAATAATCACTTGTTAGTCGGTGGTAGTGATACGACCTTGTGGAACTTGCGTGAACCAGAAAAAGATGATGATACGGGGGGTTGGAAGTATGAAATTGAACGTCCGCAAAACCTGAATGTCGATTTGGGGGCGAGTGTTGATAAAGCGGCTCGTATAGCATTTGGTTTAATTAGTTTGTCTGATTTTATGTTGGATTTAGAATTATCTGCTTTAGAGGCAGATGGTCAAGCTGAGGTTGTATCGACTCCAAAAGTATTAACAGCAGATAAAAAGCAAGCAGTTATTACATATGGTGAAGATATCCCATATCAAACAGTTAGCCAAGATGGTACTCAAACAACTATGTTTAGTGCGAACTTAAAATTAGATGTGACTCCAAATATTACACCTGATGGAAAAGTTGCGATGGAGTTAATCGTCAATAATGATACTTTGGGTGCGTTGACAGCAGCAGGGTATAGAATTAATCGTAATGAGGTTAAAACGAATGTTTTAGTTGATAATGGTGAAACTATAGTTTTAGGAGGTATTTATAAAGAATCTAAATCGAATGCTGAGAAAAAAGTACCTTTCTTAGGTGATATTCCTTTTGTTGGTAATTTATTTAAAAATACTAGTCGTAATAATCAGAAAGCAGAATTGCTGATTTTTGTGACACCACGAATTGTTAATGACAGTGTTTCAAGAAATCATTAATATATTTTCAATTTAACAAAATAAATAGGTGACTCCTTGCCAAGCAAAGAGTTTAACGCCCTGCCAAATATCTATTTGGTGGGGCCGATGGGGGCCGGAAAAACCACGGTAGGGCGACATTTGGCAGAGCTGCTCGGACGCGAGTTCCTGGACAGCGATCATGAAATTGAGCGTCGTACCGGGGCCACCATTCCCTGGATTTTTGAAAAAGAAGGGGAAAGCGGTTTTCGTAACCGTGAAACCACTGTCATTGACGAGCTGACCTCTCGCACTCAACTGGTTCTTGCCACCGGCGGCGGTGCAGTCACCCAGGCCCCGAACCGTGAATTCCTCAAACAGCGTGGTATTGTGGTATATCTGTATACCCCGGTGGAAATCCAGCTGCAACGTACCTACCGCGATAAAAACCGTCCTCTCCTTCAAGTTGAAAATCCTGAACAGAAACTGAAAGATTTGCTTGCAGTACGCGATCCATTATATCGTGAGGTGGCGCATCATATTATTGAAACCAATCAGGGTGCAGCCCGTGATCTGGCACAAAAAATCCTGAATGTGATCGTGGCGAAAAAATCAATTTAATTGAGTACAGTGTTTTAAAACCATGCAAACCTTATATGTTGAACTCGGCGATCGCCGTTACCCGATTTTTATTGGCAGTGATTTAAATCCTCAGACCTTACTGGAACCTTATATTCAAGGCAAGCAGGTCATGATTGTGAGCAACAGTACCGTGGCGCCTTTGTATTTAGAGCACTATCAAACTGCCATAGAAGCACTGGGTAAACAGGTGGCAACATGTATTTTGCCCGATGGTGAAAAATACAAGGATATTCAGCATCTCAATCTGATTTTTGATGCCCTGCTAGAGGCCGGGTTTAACCGCGACTGTACCGTGCTGGCCCTCGGTGGCGGTGTGATTGGCGATATGGCCGGATTTGCCTCAGCCTGTTTCCAGCGCGGCGTGTATTTTATTCAGGTACCGACCACCTTGCTGTCCCAGGTTGATTCCAGTGTGGGCGGGAAAACCGGGATTAACCATCCGCTAGGTAAAAACATGATCGGCGCCTTCCAGCAACCGCAAGTGGTGCTGGCTGATATGTCGCAGCTCAAGACCTTGCCCGATCGTGAACTGTCTGCCGGTCTGGCTGAAGTGATTAAATATGCCCTGCTGGGTGATATTGAGTTTCTGGACTGGTTAGAACAGCATATGGAGGCGCTGGTAGCACGTGATCCGGTTTTACTGGCAGAAGCGGTGTATCGCTCTTGCGCGCACAAAGCCCGGATTGTCGCCAATGATGAAAAAGAGCAGGGCGAACGCGCATTGCTGAATTTAGGCCATACCTTTGGTCATGCCATCGAGTCTTATCTCGGTTATGGCGAATGGCTGCATGGTGAAGCGGTTGCGACCGGCATGGTGATGGCCGCCGATTTATCGTATCGGATGGGCTGGATTTCTGCAGACGATGTTGAGCGTACAAAAAGAATCATTTCTCGTGCCCAATTGCCGATAGTATGTCCTAAAATTCCGTTGGATGATTTTCTCGGTTTTATGGCCCATGACAAAAAAGTGCTGAATGGCCAGTTGCGACTGGTGTTAATGCAGCGTCTGGGACAGGCCATCATAACCCGGGAATTTGATCCGGAATTAATGAAACAGTCTATTCTTGCGCATCAGGCAGCATAAATAAGGGATCCCATGGCAGCAGCATCACAAAGCGTCAAACAACGTGTTCAGAACTCCATCTGGTTGGTGTGTGGTGCGCTGTGTCTGCTGCTGGCGATCATCTTCTGGGCTATTACTGATCGTGATGAGCTGGTTGAAGTCGAAAAAGCCCCGGAATCAGAAGTTGAATTGCAGATTCAGCCGGCAAAAGTGGCGGCAACCGCACATTTGGGTGTCCTGATCGACGAAGTCAAGCCATTAGAACAAACCAAGCGTTTAACTGCTTCGGGGCTGCATGAGCCTGAATTTCGCGGCACCAAATTTATCTCCGAGCAGCGAAAGCACCAGACCATTGAACTGTTTCGTGTGAGCGAAGAAGACATTATCAAGGGCTTTCTGAAAAAACAGGCTGATCGCCAGAATTTTCTTTATATTCGCTTGAGTGGTGAAAACCGTGCCGAGCAATATGTATTGCTGTATGGCAATTATAAAAATACCAGTCAGGCGCAAAGCGCTTTAGAACAGCTAGCGCTGCAATTGCCCGCATCGGTCAAACCGGTGGTGACCAGCTTTATGGACTATCTGCCGTTTGTGAATGACCTGGGTGCAGAGGAAGTGAGCCTGAACAATAAACTTTATGAAGTGGCTTTAAAGCCGGCCGCGCTGCCGAAAATTGATGAAAGTCTGCTGGCTGCACCAAAACAGAGCGCAACCAGTCCGCAACGCTCCACCACAACCACCACCGTAACCCGCCGTGATCAGGACGGAAACGTGGTGGATGTGCAAAAATCACAAAGCGGTGTTGCTCCACCTGCACCAGCATCGAAGAACACCACCACAGAACAGGAAATTAGCGATCCTTTCAATTAAATTGCCGTTCTAAAATAGCGCAGGCTGGTGTATAAAAATAAAGATATGCACAAAAACAGTGCGTATAAAATAAGCGAAACTTCCCTGAAAGCGCACCGCTCTCACTGAAACTTGCCCAAATTAAGTCATTTAAAAATAGCACAATAAAGTTGGCATCATTTTTGCATTATTGGTGCATCAATTGAGTTAATGTCCCTATTTTGGAGCAAGAAAGATTCAATGATTGTGCGAAATCGTCAAATGTTTATGCTTGATTTAAGTGCGTAAAGGCAGTCACGGTTTTCCTCAGCTTGTCATCTTGATCACTCAAGATCAAAGCCAGGAGAAATGAACTTGCTCAACATGGATCTTAAGCTAAGTCAGTCGGACCAGGTCGCAAAAGAAAGTAGATTGTTAATGCCCAGCAAGGGCGCGTTGAAAGAAGGGTACGCTATGCACATGCCATCGCCTAATACTGTAGCTCCCGCTCAAGGTTTATACCAACCGGATGAGTTTAAAGATAACTGTGGTTTCGGTTTAATTGCCCATATGCAGGGTGATGCAAGCCATGATCTCGTCAAGACCGCCATTCATAGTTTAAGTTGTATGACCCACCGTGGTGGTATTGCCGCAGATGGCAAGACGGGCGATGGTTGCGGTCTATTGCTTGCCATGCCAAAGCAGTTCTTCCGTGAAGAAGCCAAACGCTTAAGTGACATTACCTTAAGTGAAGTGTTTGCTGTGGGCACCATTTTCCTGAGCCTCGATCCGGCCTTAGCTGCGCATGCCAAACAGACGTTAACCAAAGAAATTGAAGCTGAAGGCTGTAAAGTCATTGCCTGGCGTGTAGTGCCAACCAATAACGAGGCCTTAGGCTCAATTGCCATGCAGTCTTTGCCTGCCTTTGAACAGGTCATCGTGAACTGCCCGATTGGCGTGACTGAAGTTGAATTTAACCGCAAATTATTTTTGGCGCGTCGCCGTGCCGAGCAGCAACTCAGCAATGATCCGTATTTCTATGTGACCACGTTATGCTCAACTGTGATCAGCTATAAAGGTTTGATGATGCCAGCTGCAATTGCTGACTTCTATACCGACCTGGCTGATGAGCGTTTAGCGTCTCATATCGTGGTGTTCCACCAGCGTTTCTCGACCAATACCTTGCCACGCTGGCCGCTGGCGCAGCCGTTCCGTTATCTGGCGCACAATGGTGAAATCAACACCATTACGGCAAACCGTAACTGGGCGCTGGCACGTACCCCTAAATTTGAAAACCCGTTATTGCCGGGCTTAACCGAGCTGAATCCAATTGTGAACCGTACCGGTTCAGATTCATCCAGCCTGGACAATATGCTGGAAATTCTGGTGGGTGGTGGTATGGACCTGTTCCGTGCGCTACGTATGTTGGTTCCACCCGCTTGGCAAAACGTGGAAACCCTGGATGCAGACCTGCGTGCTTTCTATGAGTTCAACTCGAAACACATGGAAGCCTGGGATGGTCCGGCAGGTCTGGTAATTCAGGATGGCCGTCATGCCATCTGTATGTTAGACCGTAATGGTTTACGTCCAGCACGCTGGGTCATCACCAAAAATGGTTACATCACCCTGGCTTCTGAAATTGGCGTCTGGGGTTATGAACCGGAAGATGTGGTGTCGAAAGGCCGTGTCGGTCCAGGCCAGATTCTGGTGGTCGATACCATGACCGGCAAAGTGCTGGACACCAGTGATGTGAACCAGCATCTGAAAAAAATGCGTCCTTACCGTGAATGGTTACGTGAAAATTCAATTCGCGTTCAAGGTAGCCCGGAATTAGAAGAATATTTATGTGATCAGGGCTTAAAAGGCGATGGCCTGAAAGCGGCACAAAAAATGTTTATGGTCACTTTTGAAGAGCGTGACCAGTTGCTGCGTCCAATTGCAGAAAGCGGTCAGGAAGCAGTTGGCTCGATGGGCGATGATACCCCAATGGCCGTCTTGTCACGCCAGGTACGTCATGTATCGGACTATTTCCGTCAGCAGTTTGCGCAGGTCACTAACCCGCCAATCGACCCGTTACGTGAATCAATTGTCATGTCGCTGGAAACCTGTCTGGGCCGTGAGCAAAATGTGTTTGAACAGGGACCGGAACATGCTGATCGTCTGATCATTTCCAGCCCGGTGCTGTCAAACTCGAAAATGCACCAGATTCGCACTTTGGGACGTAAAGGCTATGAAATTGCCGATATCGACCTGAACTATGCTGAAACAGAAGGTCTGGAAGCGGCAATCACACGTATTTGCGAGCAGTCTGCGCAAGCGATTCGTGATGGCAAAACCTTATTGGTACTTTCCGACAAGAAAATCCGTGAAGGCTATCTGCCGGCTAATGCGGTGATGGTGACTGGTGCGGTGCATCACCACCTGATCAATACCGGTTTACGTACCGATGCCAACCTGATTGTGGAAACCGGTTTTGCCCGTGATCCGCATCAATTTGCAGTGTTGCTTGGTTTTGGTGCAACCGCGATCTATCCATATCTGGCCTATGATGTGATCAATGATCTGGTCGCTAAAGGTGAACTACTCGGTGATCCGGTCTATGCACAATCGAACTTCCGTAAAGGGATTGAAAAAGGCCTGCTGAAAGTTCTGTCAAAAATGGGCATTTCAACCGTTGCTTCGTATCGTGGCGGTCAGCTGTTTGAAGCAGTTGGTTTATCTGCCGAAGTGGTGAATACCTGCTTTAGCGGTGTACCAAGCCGTATTCAGGGTGCGACTTTTGTCGATCTGGAAAATGACCAGAAAAAACTGGCCGATACCGCGTGGAAAGCGCGTAAGCCAATTGATCAGGGCGGTTTACTGAAATTCGTATTTGGCAAGGAATATCATGCCTTTAACCCGGATGTGATCAACTCCTTACATAAGGCGGTGCGTTCAGGCAATTATGCCGATTTTAAAGAATACGCCGAGATTGTGAATAACCGTCCAATCGCGACCATTCGTGATTTATTCAAACTGAAAACAGACAATTCGATTGCACTGGAACAGGTGGAATCAGTTGAAGAGATTTTACCGCGCTTCGACTCTGCCGGGATGTCTTTAGGTGCGTTGTCGCCTGAAGCACACGAAGCAATTGCGATTGCCATGAATACCATTGGTGGTCGTTCGAACTCGGGTGAGGGCGGTGAAGATCCAGCGCGTTACGGCACCATCCGTAATTCGAAAATCAAACAAATTGCATCGGGCCGTTTTGGTGTGACGCCTGCATATTTAACCTCTGCAGAAGTCCTCCAGATTAAAGTCGCGCAAGGTGCAAAACCAGGTGAAGGTGGCCAGTTGCCGGGCGGTAAAGTCAACGGACTCATTGCGCGTTTACGTTACTCTGTACCGGGCGTAACCTTAATTTCGCCGCCGCCGCATCACGACATTTACTCGATTGAAGATTTATCACAGTTGATCTTCGATTTAAAACAGGTGAACCCACAGGCGATGGTGTCGGTGAAACTTGTTTCTGAGCCAGGTGTCGGTACGATTGCGGCCGGTGTTGCGAAAGCTTATGCCGATTTCATTACCATTTCTGGTTATGATGGCGGTACAGCGGCTTCGCCACTTTCTTCTATTCATCATGCAGGTTCTCCGTGGGAGCTCGGTCTAAGTGAAGCGCATCAGGCACTGCGTGTGAATGACTTGCGTGGTAAAGTTCGCGTGCAAACCGATGGTGGTTTAAAAACCGGTCTGGACGTGGTGAAAGCGGCTATCCTCGGTGCTGAAAGCTTCGGTTTTGGTTCTACCCCAATGATTGCTTTAGGTTGTAAATACCTGCGCATCTGCCACCTGAACAACTGTGCGACCGGTGTGGCGACGCAGCAGGATCACTTGCGTCAGGAACACTATATTGGTGAGCCGCAAATGCTGATCAACTTCTTCACCTTTATTGCTGAAGAAACCCGTGAATGGCTGGCGGCGCTGGGTGTATCCAGTCTGAAAGACCTGATTGGTCGTACAGACTTGCTGGAAATCCTGCCGGGCGAAACCGACAAGCATGCGCATCTGGATTTAAGTGCCTTGCTGGAATCACATCCTGCGGCGGAAGGTAAGGCGCAGTACTGTGAAGTACAGGGCAATGAGCCGTTCGATAAAGGTGTATTGGCCGAGCAGATGGTTAGCGAGATGCTGCCAGCCATTGAAGCCGGTACCGGTGGTGAATTTAATTACAGCATTGGCAACTGTGACCGTTCAATCGGTGCGCGTATTTCTGGTGAAATTGCCCGCCGTTATGGCAACCTCGGTATGGAAGCCCATCCGGTGAAAATGAACCTGACCGGTACTGCAGGTCAATCGCTGGGTGTCTGGAATGCTGGTGGTTTACACATCAAGCTGGAAGGTGATGCCAACGATTACGTCGGTAAAGGTATGGCTGGTGGTCGTCTGTCGATCTTCCCACCCAAAGGTTCGCCGTTCCAGACTCAGAATACCGCGATTATTGGGAATACCTGTCTATACGGTGCCACTGGCGGTAAACTGTTTGCAGCCGGAACTGCAGGCGAGCGTTTCGCGGTGCGTAATTCGGGTGCCTTTGCTGTGATTGAAGGTGCGGGCGATCACTGCTGTGAATATATGACCGGCGGTATCGTGACCGTACTGGGTAAAGTCGGACATAACTTTGGTGCCGGGATGACAGGTGGTTTTGCTTATGTACTTGATTTGGACAACGACTTCGTTGACCATTACAACCATGAGCTGATCGAGTTAAACCGTATTTCTACAGAGTCGATGGAAGAACATAAAGAGTTCTTGTCACGTATCTTAGATGAGCATATTCAAGAAACGGGTAGTGCCTGGGCGTACAAGATCCGCCATGAGTTTGATTACTACAGCCGCAAGTTCTGGCTGGTAAAACCAAAAGCAGCCAACTTGCTGACTTTGTTAAAGACAACTCAAGCTGATCCTCAATAATTCCACGACTGCAGAAATGAAGCCAGATGCAAGGCAACTGTGAATCCCTTGCATCTAGCCACGGAGTAAAGACATGGCAGAACGCCTAAGTAATGACTTTCAATTCCTGGATGTTGCACGCCAAGACCCAGAGAAAAAAGAGATTGACGTCCGCAAATCTGAGTTTGTGGAAATTTATAAGCCATTTACCGCAGAAGTGGCGACCAACCAGACCCATCGCTGTTTAGGCTGTGGTAACCCGTATTGTGAATGGAAATGTCCGGTACATAACTACATTCCAAACTGGTTAAAACTGGTTTCAGAAGGCCGTATTTTCCAGGCAGCAGAACTGTGCCATCAGACCAATACCTTGCCAGAAGTCTGTGGCCGCGTTTGTCCGCAAGACCGTTTGTGTGAAGGTGCCTGTACCTTAAATGATGGCTTTGGTGCCGTGACCATCGGCAATGCAGAAAAATACATCAATGACACTGCATTTGCGCTGGGCTGGCGTCCAGACATGTCGCATGTCAAATGGACCGATAAAAAAGTCGCGATTATTGGTGCGGGCCCGGCAGGTCTGGGTTGTGCCGATATTCTGGTGCGTAACGGTGTAAAACCGGTGGTGTTTGACAAACGTCCGGAAATTGGTGGTCTGCTGACTTTTGGTATTCCAGAATTCAAGATGGAAAAAGACGTAATGAAACGCCGCCGTGAAATTTTCACCGGTATGGGTGTAGAGTTCCGTTTAAATACTGAAATTGGTGCAGATGTGACCATCGACCAGTTACTGGCAGATTATGATGCCGTCTTTATGGGCATGGGTACTTATACCTATATGAAAGGTGGTTTTGCCGGTGAAGACTTAGATGGTGTGTATGATGCTTTGGACTTCCTGATTGCCAACGTGAATCGTTGTCAGGGTTGGGAAAAAGATCCATCGGAATACATCTCAGTCGAAGGCAAAAAAGTGATTGTCCTGGGTGGTGGTGATACCGCGATGGACTGTAACCGTACTTCAATCCGTCAGGGTGCCGAGTCGGTAGTCTGTGCCTATCGTCGTGATGAAGCCAATATGCCGGGTTCACGTCGTGAAGTAACCAATGCGCGTGAAGAGGGTGTGGAATTCCAGTTTAACCGTCAGCCCATTGAAATTGTGGGTGAAAATGGCAAAGTCACTGGGGTAAAAGTCGTCACTACACAACTGGGTGAACCAGACAGCCGTGGCCGTCGTAGTCCAGAGCCAATTCCGGGTTCAGAGGAAATTCTGCCGGCAGATGCAGTATTGTTGGCCTTTGGTTTCCGTACCAGCCCAGCCGACTGGTTTGCCGATGTGAACATCAACCTGGATGGTTCAGGTCGTGTCGTAGCTGCAGAACAGCAGCAACTCAAGTTCCAGACTTCAAACCCGAAAATTTTTGCCGGTGGTGATATGGTGCGTGGTTCTGATTTAGTCGTGACTGCAATCTGGGAAGGCCGTCAGGCAGCAGAAGGCATTCTGGATTATCTGGATGTCTGATTCACGCTGAATTCATTCAAGAAGCCCGCTTTTAGAGCGGGTTTTTTTAATCTCTTTGGTTTAAGAATCGGTAGGTGAAGATGAAAAAGAGACAAGGGCTGCTAGCAAATTTTATTGAAACGCACTTTATGCAACCGGCGATTTTGAAGCTTTTTACAAATCGAATCGGTCTTTTTGCCATAGGGGAAAAGTGATTTTGTCCACATACTGAGCTTCTCCAAAACAAAAAAGGTCAGTAACCATGACGCAAGTGACGGCAGAAAAATCTTATCTTCATCGTCCGAAAGCTATTGGGATCACGGTTCGCCGGCTCAAATTTAATCCTCATGCCATCCGCCGGCATTATTTTGCCAATTCTCCAGTGATGTCGCATCTGCTTACCGCCTTATCTTCCACTTTTCCCATTGGTGAGCAGTTTTTTGTGCATAGCGTGCGTAATGTACGCGATCGGGTTCAGGATCCGCAGTTGCAGGCACAAATTGCTGCATTTATTGGGCAAGAGGCAATGCATTCCAAGGCGCATCGTGAGTTTAACAACGCCTGGCGCCGTGATGATTATCAGCTCGATCGTTTTCAGGCCTGGCTGGCGCGTAAAGATCATCATGTCAAAAGTCTGCCTCCCAAAGTACAACTGGCGATTACCTGTGCCTTTGAATATTTTACTGCGCTACTGGGTGGCTATATTCTACGTCATCCTGAAGTGTTGAGTACGCTGGATGATGATGCGGCCAAGCTGTGGATCTGGCATGCGATTGAAGAAATTGAACATCGGGCGGTGGCGTTTGAGGTATATCAGCATGTGTATGCTGATCATCGTCTGCGCCGTATGATCATGCGCAGTGTTACTGCCGGTTTTGCCAGTCTGACTTTTTATAGCGCTTCACAGCTGTTTTTACAGGACAAGAAAAACAGTATGCCGAAAATCGGCGGTAATCTGTGTGGCCTGTATTTGCTGGCGAAAATGCTGCTGCAGCTATTGCCGGAATATCTGTCTTATTACCGGAAAGATTTTCATCCGGCCAAAATCAATTACAGTCGCAGCCTTAGATACTGGAAACAGCGCATGGCAACGCAGTATCAGGTTGAAAGTTTCCAGCAGGAACAACAGCCACAATTATTCAGTTAATTCAAACAGATGCTAAACTAATGATTAAAACCAGACTTCTTTACGCGTCCGGTTTTTTCATGCGCGCATGTTTGCCAAGTGATAAATAAAATTAACAAAACTGGGCTAAAATACCGTTAGAATCAAATTATTGAACAAATACAAATAAATAATTAGAGGATAAGGCATGAACTTAATGAAAAAAACACTGCTGATGCTGGCACTCAGCAGCAGCTTGACTCTAAGTGGCTGTGGCTATAACACCTTGCAGGTCAAAGATGAAGCCGTGACGGCGGCCTGGTCGGAAGTACAAAACCAGTATCAGCGCCGTGCCGATCTGGTGCCGAACCTGGTCAATGTGGTGAAAGGCTATGCCGCACATGAAGAGCAGGTACTGACTGAAGTGACCCAGGCGCGTGCCAATGTGGCTGGCTTAAAAGTCGATCAGGCGGTGCTGGAAGACCCAGCCCTGTTCCAGCGTTATCAGGAAGCGCAAGCGCAAATGACCGGGGCGTTATCGCGTTTAATTGCGGTATCAGAAAATTATCCAGATTTAAAAGCCAATCAGCAGTTCCGGGATTTGCAGGTACAGCTTGAGGGCACCGAAAACCGTATTGCGGTGGCACGTAATCGTTATATCACCACAGTGCAGGACTTTAATGCCTATTCACGCCAGTTCCCGCAGGTGATGACTGCAAAAGTGATTGGTATGGACACCAAGCCAAACTTTAGTGCCGATCAAAACGCACAAACTGCACCAACCGTGTCGTTTGAATAATCCCACGCCCCAAGGAGCCGCGGATCATGCCTGATTCAATTACTGCTCTCATCCGGTGGATACTGCACAGCCTGCTGTTGTGCTGTGCACTATTGCTCAGTTCACTCAGCTTGGCAGACACCGCTGCTACCGGCTCAGCAGATGATCTGGCAGCGGCACGCATCATTCAGGAGCAGCAACGTGAGGCCAATGCTCGTCATCAGAGTCAGGCAGCCGCTGCATCTGAGGCAAGTGTTGAACAACCGGTGATTGCCAATGATATGGCAGAAGGCGAGTCCATCCGCGGCTTGCCGACTTTAAATGAACCGGTGATTGATCAGGCCAATTTGCTGAGTGCAGCGCAGAAACAGGCGATTAGCCAGCGGATTTGGGCACTGCATCAGCAGGGTAAAGCGCAAATTGGGGTGGTGATTGTCCCGACTACTGGTCAGGAAGATATTTTTGATTTCGCCATGCGCGTTGCAGAACGCTGGCAATTAGGCTCTGCCAAATATGACAATGGCTTGCTAATGGCAATTGCGGTGAATGACCGCCGTATTCAGATTCTGACCGGTTATGGACTGGAAGGGGTATTGCCCGATATTGTGCTAGGCCGGATTATCAACAACCAGATCACGCCATATTTTAAACAGGCGCAATATGCCAGCGGTATTGAAGCTGGTCTGGCTGAAATTGAACGTATTTTGAATATGGACCCGGAAGTAGCGGCTAATGCTGCCAAAGAGCTGCAAGTACGCCAGCAACAGGCCTTACGTGAGCAGCAGGCACGGGAAAAAACTTTTAATACAGTAATTTTTATTTTAATTGCCGGGGTGATTGGCTCTTATATTGTCGGTAAACGTCTCAGCGCTTCAACCGCTGCGGTGGCGGCTACGGTGGCGGGGCTGGTCAATGGTGTGGGCGTATTTACCAGTCTGTTGATGGGACTTGGGATTTTCTTTTTACTCATTACTGCACTGGCACAAGCGATTTTTCATATTTTCCTGGCCTCGGCCGGTCGTGGCGGTGGAGGTGGCGGCTTTGGTGGTGGCGGTGGATATAGCGGCGGAGGCGGCGGCTTCGGCGGGGGAGGAGCATCAGGATCATGGTAACCACAACAGATACAACTGAAATTATTACCCAGCCGAAAACTCAGGAGCTGAGCCAGCCCAGTTTAAAACGCTGGTTTAAGCACTTTTTCTATATGCCGGCCACCAAACGCTTTTTTAACCAGCAGGACCAGTATGCGATTGCGCACGCGGTCACAGAAGCCGAGCATGGCCATATTGGTGAAATACAGGTGGTGATTGAAGGCTGTCTGCCTTCGCGTTTGGCTTATTATCAGGACACGCGTACCCGCGCACGGCAGCTGTTTGCTGAGCTGGGTGTTTGGGATACGGAATATAACAGTGGTGTATTGCTTTATTTAAACTTGTGTGAGCGGAAAGTCGAGATTGTGATTGACCGTGGTATTAAGCATGCCACTGAGCAGCAGGCCTGGGATGAGATTTGTCAGAAAATGGTGTATGGACTAGCGCAAAGAGAATATCAGCAGGCAGTGATCTTGGGTGTTAAAGAAATTGGCATGATTCTGGATGGTTTTTATGACCGAAAAATTCAGGATGAAGCCAATGAGCTAGGGAATAAGCCGATTATTCTTGGTTAATGTTGTAAATATGTGACACTAAGTGTCACTTTTTTACATAAAAATACATTAAAAAAATAAAGTGAAAATTTTTTATCCATAAATAGCTGTTTTTTATTTAAATATATTTATAATAAAAGTTGGCACACATAGTGCTATATACAAAATAGCTTACAAAGCTTATAAAAAATTAACAAAACATTTGTGGAGAATGTTATGAACGCTCAAAAAGGTTTTACCTTAATTGAATTAATGATCGTTGTAGCGATCATTGGTATTTTGGCTGCGGTGGCAATTCCTGCTTATCAAGACTATACCAAACGTGCAAAAGTTTCTGAAGGTATTTCTTTAGCAGCGGCTGCTAAAACGACTGTTGTAGAAAATGCATCAAATGCTGCTAAATACAATTTAGGTTACTCAGAGCCTACAGCAACAGCTATTGTAAAATCTGTGAAAATTGATGATAAAACAGGGCAAATTACAATTGCCTATACTGACCAAATTCAGAAAGATGGAACTATCGTATTAGAGCCATATACTGGTGAAAAAGACCCATTACCAAATTCTTCTAATGGTTCTGGTACGTATACACCTCCAGCAAGTCAAATCAACTGGGCTTGTTTAGCTAAAGATGCTATAGCAAAAGCTGGTGCTACAGCAGGTACTTTAGAAGCAAAACTTGCTCCTTCTAACTGCCGTTAATTTTTAATATTAAAAAAAGCAGCTTCGGCTGCTTTTTTTATTCAATTATTAATATAAGAGATTATAATGTGCATAAAAACAAAGGGTTTAATTTAATTGAAATTTTGATTGTTGTTGCAATTATTGGAATTCTTATTCTATTTGCATTGGTTCAATATAATCGACATATGACTAAAACAAAAATGCTAGAAGTGATTGGTGCGGCAAGAATTGCCCAACTTGCTGTTACAGAAGCAGCGATAAGTGAAAAAGATTTAACTGCAGTAACTGTCTCAAATATAGGCTATCAATTTTCAAACAACTCACATAAATATATAAGTAATTTAATCATAGAAGATCACACAGGCGTCATTACTATCACGACAAATTTACCCAGTGCTACGGGTACGCTAGTTTTTACACCAAGTCTGAAAAGTACAACTAAACAAATAGAATGGTCATGTAGTAGCTCAACAATAAATATTCGTTACTTACCCTTAAATTGCCATTAATATATTGCAGGTTTTAGATGTGTAATGAAATTGAGGTATCAAAAATGGCAAAAACAAAACGAACAAAGTTTTTTTTATCTCATCTAATCATTTCCATTAGTTTGGCTTTGCTAGTGATTGGATTGGTCTTTTTTATTTGGTATCCATCATCACTTGCGACAGCTGTTGGCGTGACTCATATTTTTTTAATGCTGTTGGTCATCGATGTGATTTTAGGACCACTTTTAGGCTTGTTGGTCTATAAAGAAGGCAAAAAAACACTTAAGTTCGACTTGAGCGTGATTATTTTTATTCAAATCGCGGCTTTGTGTTATGGGGTGTTTAGTATTGAACAAGGTCGCCCTGCATGGTTGGTTTATAATGTAGATCGTTTTGAATTGGTTAGAAAAAATGAATTAGTTGATACGAATATTCAGCACGCACAACCTCAATTCCAAAAACCTTCATGGTTTAAACCGCAATATGTTGCCACTGAATTTGCCAAAGACACACAACAACGCAATGATGAAATGTTTGCGGAAGTTTTTAGCGGTATTTCTATTGCCCAGCGCCCAGAACGCTATGTAGAACTGACTCAAGCCAAAACCCAAATCCAACAACGCGTATTACCGCTTAAAGAATTGGAACAGTACAACTCAAAAGCTGAAGTTGAAAAAACTTTAGCAAAATATCCAAATGCAGATGCTTGGGTGCCACTAAAAGCCAATACAGTAGATATGGTGGTATTGCTCAACAAAGAAACCGCAGAAGTCATCAAAATCGTCGACCTCCGCCCTTGGCACTAATATAAAAATAGAACAGTAATTTCACCAAGCAGCTGATTCCCTCAGCTGCTTTTTTGATTATCATAGCTCATCTTTTTCTCAACTTTTGCAGCATGAAATTTTTCCTCTTGCTTCTAGCCGGTATCTTCATCTCCCTCGCCTGGCTCCTTCCCATCCATTACCGTCCTTGGGTCACCTATACCGGCGAGCTATATGCTTTTCTTGCGCTGTTCGCTTTGGCGGCTATTTTCTTAAAAGAAAAACTGATTATCCCAAAAATCAGCCTGCCTTTACTGGCCTTAAGCGCTATCCCATTCATCCAATGGGCCTGTGGTTTATTATTCTTTTTTGACAAAGCCCTATTTAGCAGCCTGTATATCTTTGGTTTTTGGCTGGCGATTGTACTGGGCTATAACCTGACCCTAGATGCTGCGCAGCGAGAAAAAATATTTACAGGTTTAAGTTTTGTCTTTTTAGGTGTCGGCTCCATAACTGGTCTCATGGCCATTTGCCAATGGCTCACCATCGACCAGTATTTCCCGTTTATGGTCGATATTCGTACCGGCCAGCGTCCCTATGCCAACTTCGCTCAGCCGAATAATATGGCGACCTTTTTGGTCATGTCCTTAATGGCCTGTTTATATCTATATGAAAAACAGAAACTGAAAACCATGCTCTTAGTTGCAGCTGGTTTGGTAATCTTAAGTGGGGTGGCACTGAGTCAATCGCGTACCTCTTGGGTCGCCTCGCTGTGTATTCTGGCTTATCTTGGCTATCAGCAATACCAAGGCTATATCCGCCTGAAATGGTTCTATAGCGCGCTCTGGTTTGCAACTTTTGTTGGTTTGATCTTTATTGCACCTTCCGTAAGTCAGCTACTCTCACAAAGCGCAGATATAGCGGTACAGTCTCGTGATGTGGTACAGCGTGCCACAGGTGATATGTCACGGCTGGCAATCTGGGAGCAGATGCTACACGCAATTGCCCATCAACCTTGGTTTGGCTATGGCTGGCATCAGACCAGTGTTGCATACACCACGATTAGTGAATTTTTCCAGGGGCCGGTATGGATTCGTAGCGCCCACAATGTGGTGCTTGATCTGCTGCTCTGGAATGGCCTGCTGATAGGCCTACCTTTGTTGGCTTATCTGGCCTATTGGGGTTATCAGCTGCATCGGCAGGTGAATTCAACTATTTCGGTGATTGGACTGTTGATGCTCGGTGCCTTCCTGATTCATGCCATGCTGGAATTCCCGCAGAACTATGCCTATTTTCTGCTGCCCGCCGGTTTTATCTTGGGAATTGTACAATCACAACGTCTAGGTGCTGGCGTGCAGTTATCGCCAATATTCATGCGGGTTGGCTTTGGCGTGGGCTTAGTCCTGCTGCTGCTGATTTATCGTGATTATGAGGTGATGGTGCCAAAGCTGAATCAATCGGTGCGTTATGAAAAGACACCGGAAAAAATCACCAATCAGGATCAGATTTATCTGCTCGAGGAGTTTAACCGCCGCATTGCCTGGATTCGTTTAAATCCGTATAGCCAGCAAAGCCCGCAGCAATTACAGCAGATTCATGAGATTGTATTGAACTATCCAACCCAGTATGACCTGCTTAAATATGCCCGGGTGCTGGCATTTAATGGCTATGAAGCAGAAGCCAAAAAGCAATTATGGTTGTTAAGCACTTTGTGGCAGGTCAATGTAGATTATGCGACTTTATTGGATGAGGCAAAGCCGCGCTGATTTAAGTATTCTATTTTAAGAATATGCTTCTGTGGCTTCCCCCTTTGAAAAAGGTGAGCCATATATGGCGCAAGGAGGGGGATTTGAAAAAGGTGAGCCATGTATGGCGCAAGGAGGGGGATTTGAAAAAGGTGAGCCATGTTATGGCGCAAGGAGGGGGGTTCAAAAACTCATGCCTCAAGGAGAAGTCCTCTTGTTGATGAAAGCTCCGAGCATAAACTAAATTTCTGAAAAATTAGTGATTTTTACTGTGCCATCGGGAAAGCGTGCAATCACTTCTAATTGACCTCCCATTGCTTCAATATGGCTGCGTAAAGTAGAAACATACATATCGGTACGCTTTTCTAATTTTGCAATTGCAGGTTGTTGAACGTTAAGTAAATCAGCCATGACTTTTTGTGATAGCCCGCGTGCTTGACGTAACTCTTGCAAAGGCATTTCACTCATTTGCTGTTGAGCAAGCTGGTGTGCTTGTTGTTGGGAATCGGCAGACATTTTTGCACGTAGAGCAGTAAATTTTTTTGCCATTAGATTAAACCCTCTTTTTTCAATTGATTAAGATGATCATCATATAGACGCTCTGCAATAGGGATATTGATTTCATACCAACGGTCATCGCCAGTTTTATCACCAGCAATCAGTAAAATTGCTGTACGTCTTGGGTCAAAAGCGTACAAGGTACGAAGTGGGCGACCTTGATGTTGCGTTCGTAGTTCTCTCATGTGATCGTACTTTTGCGTACCATGAATTCCACTGTTATGTGGGAATTTTAGATTTGGACCAAAAGTTTCAAGAAGTTCTACTGAAGCAGCAATTGATATTTGCTCTTGCTCTGTCAGAGTTTCCCACCATTAGACCTCTTGCGAAAGTAAAAAACGTTTATACTCGTCCCATGAAATATGAAAAT
>ERZ1023263.143-NODE-143-length-24401-cov-16.603672_pt1 | contig 24401 bp, 23 predicted proteins | sample MGYA00380461_ERZ1023263 | MGnify/ENA primary metagenome ERZ1023263 (study PRJEB33173, sample SAMEA4830316) | metagenome | study: EMG produced TPA metagenomics assembly of the PRJEB25223 data set...
TAATGCCGATGGTAGTGTGGGGTTTCCCCATGTGAGAGTAGGGCACCGCCGGGTTATCAAATACAAATCTAAATCACATAAAAAAAGAAGAACCCCAGTTGAAGGACTGGGGTTTTTGTTTTATATAAAATATTAGAATTCATACATAAATGAGTCTAATAATGATAAAATTTTCGCCTATTTCTAGATAGTAAGCATTATGAAAAAACAGATGAGTAAGATCTTTTGCTTTTAATAAGGGCAAAATCGCCTGCATCATCTGATTAATCAACTGATTAGCAATAGGAAAGCTATCCACACGATAACGTTGCTTAGTCGCCTGATCAAACATAATATGATACAAATCCCCCTGATCGTGCCACACACGAAATTCCGCACGCATATTAGGGGATTAAAAGGCGATAAAAGTGCGGTTAATTTTGCTTTTTTTCCGCTAATAGTTGATTGTATTGTTGAATGGGTAAAGATTGCATAAATAGTTTTTAGTAATAAAAAAATTGGGGGGATTTTAGAATAAAAACAAACAGCCGTGAATTTTGTCTACGGCTGTTTGAATAGCTTATCTAAAAAGTTATGCAAGGAAGCGACCTATTACTTGTCCACCAACCATAATCCATGTCATTAGCATAGAAGTAAAGAACACGCCTAAATATACGTAGCCTGTTTTAAGGTAACACCAATAATTTAAGGTAATAAATACAATAAATTGTGGGATAATTACCACTAGCATCATCATCCAACGTCCGCCAAATTGCGGTAAGCCAATAAGTTCAAATCCCGGTCCAATTTGCATAAATGCAGGGATAAAATGGGCAAACCATAAGATAACTAATCCACCCACAGCAAATAGACTTGCTTTAATTGTCCAACCAATCAGGGTTGAAGTAAAATTTGCTCCATTGCGTTGTTTCATTTGTACATTTAGCACTAATCCATTGAAACTAAAGAAGAAGAATAAGATTAATAGCCAATAAATAGGGAATAAATCCATACGCTCAGCAGTTAATGGTTTTAGCAATGGCCAGAGGAAACGTAATTCAGTTCCCCAATAAGTATATACAAAGGTTGCAATAGCATATAACCAAGCAACTAAAATACCCGCTAACAATAGTGAACGTAGTATTAGAGCTTGAGTAGTAATATCGTAATTATTGGTTAATACGCCAAATTCACGTAAAGATATAGTGGTTTTACTTTTCCAAATAGCAAATAAAATATAGTTAATGACCGCACTCACTAACAACCAAAGAATAATACCATTACCCATTTCTAATGGCATAAATGGAATAACACTAGCAATAGGTTCATTTGCTCCGCCCCATTGGGTGAAAATTGGGTAGAGTATCATGGTGATAACAATATTTGTGATAGCAAATTGTAGCCATTTTCCACCTGATACTGTCGTTTTTTCAGTTACTTTTTGAGTAATAGCATTAAAATATGTTGTTTTTAGTAAACCATTTGCCAGGAATAAAGCGGAAATAATCGCACCTGCTAGTGCAAATAAACCAGCAAATTCTTTATACCAATAGGTTTGTTGCTCTGGGTCAATCCAATCTTCGCCTTGTGCACCATTTTGTAAGGTTTGATTAAACCATAAAATTGCTTCTTTGTTACTATGCTCTGCAACCATTACACCAAGATGTGTACCTTCAACCATTGCTGCACGGCGAGCTGAACCATCGGCAAAGTTGCCATAGGTATGATCCCATTGTAATGTGTCATTTTCCTCTAAACCAAAGGCTTTTAAGCGATTAGCATTATGATTAAGATCTTTTACTGGGAAAGTACGTTCGCGGTAAGGAGGAATTTCTTCATATAGCCCTTGAGTAAGCAGATAGTTATTTAGCTCCATATCACCCCCATTACTACTTAATCCATTTACTGCTTTGTGATCAGGATTAAGTTTAGCAACACGAATGGCGTTTAAGGCACCTGTAGAATGACCAAAAATACCAATATTATTTTTATCTACAAAGTTAAGCGATTTTAAATATTGATAACCATTATTAGCACCACTAATATTTTTATTGGAAGCGGGAAGTTTGGTAGAAAAACCATGACCGAAGTGGTCTATAGCTAAAACCACAAAGCCACGTTTTGCTAATTCCAAAGTACCAAAGGTAGTGGTTGCTTCTTTATCACTTTGATAACCATGTAAAGCAAGTAATGCAGGTTTTGGATTTTCTGCTGTAGCAGAAATAGGACGATAAAGTTTTGCAACCATAGGTTGGTTCTCTTCGGTCATAAAGCTCACAGTTGTTACATCAATACGACCAAAATCTCGATCAATTTGGTTTGCAAAATAGCTACTAATAAAGGTAATTAATAGGCAAATTACTATGCCTATGATATTTTTTCTGTTCATAGAAACCACCTTAAGTTGGAAGAAATGAATTTTTTACCGCGCTTATAGAAATAATTAGGGCGTATAAACGCTCTAGAAAATTAATCTTCTAATTCTGCTACACAAGTTACTTGACTTGAATCCAAGCCGACAATACGTAATGGTAAATTAAAGAATTGCTTAATTTTTGCACCTTTTGGTAATGGTGCTAAATTCATATCCTCAATTACTGTAGTAAAACGTCCTGTGTGATAGCCTAAAATAGCTTGATGGCAATTTTTAGGATTGTTTTCATCAGCGATACGAGAAGATGGCGAACCAATAGATAAGAAATCAATTCCTACCCCTTTTAGTTTTGGGAAATTATCGGATAAATATTGTCCTGCACTAGGAGCAATATAAGGTCCTTCACATTGGTAGAGTTCGGGGTTTTCAGTTCGATATTTACCAAAGCCTGTACGTAAGAATGCGAAAGATACATCCGCCAAAATATCTGCATAAGGTTCTAAATCTTCTTTAGTAATTCCTTCTGCTTCTCCTTTTGGAATTTCTAATAATGCCACTTGTTTATGGCAAAAATATTCAATAGGGAGTTGATTGATATCCAAGCCGTCTTTAACAAAATGGCGTGGTGCATCCATATGAGTACCACAATGGTTTGGCAATTCTGTTAAGAAACTGCTAAATAGGCAATCTTCACTCACATCGGTACAACGTTGAGTTTTTACAGTTGGCTCGCCCGGCCAAGCAAGATCATTAGGATCTAAAGGGTAAGATAAATAAACGAACATAACTAACCTCCTATAGTTTTTGTTTGAGTAGTCAATTTATGATTTAGGGCTACTAAATACAGCATCCCAAGTATTATGGGCATTATTATTAGTTATACCGTTATCTCCGGCTTTTTTCTGTGGTAAATTCGGTATAATGTAGGTTGGGGTTTGTAATTCTCGTAAGATATCTACATTAATACGAGAACCTTGTACTGGTGAAACCTTATCTTCCTTACTATGGAAAAACCACATAGGTATGTTTTTAATTTTTGCTAAATTTTCTTTAGTAGCATTACCGTCAATCCATTCTAAAGTATAGGCTTCTCGCCCACTGGCGAGTAAAGTTCCTGCAGAGAAATCAGGGCGTGTTAGTAATAAATTCATTGCATCTTCAGCACCACGAGATAACCCCACGACATAAATACGTTGCGGATCTATTCGAGGATTATCTTTTAAGGTGTTATCAATCACTTTACCTAACATCGCCCCTAAACCTACAATAAGGGCTACGCTACCTAAAGTACCGCCCATCCCTTTTATTAAGGTAGGTACGACTTCTGTCATTGGAATCTCAGAGGTAAGTGCTATAGCAATACTAACAATTCCAATAGCAAGGAAAGGATGAACTTTCCCTTTAATCATAATAACAAGCAATGCAATAACGCTTGCCACACCAATTAAAATAAGCATTTCATCTGACATAATAATGTCCTCTTAAGAAAGGTGCTGCAATATGTCTGATTGCTTGCACCTAGTTTAAAGTGCGGTGGAAAATCAAAATTTTTTTCTTATTTATATGGTTCAAACCAACTTAAACCTTTAGCCGTATCGCCACGAGGTTTATATTCACAACCTATATAGCCCTCATAGCCAATTTGATCTAATTTATCAAAGATATATTGATAGTTGATTTCGCCCTCATCTGGCTCGTGGCGATCTGGTACAGAAGCGATTTGAACGTGGGTAAATTTATCTTTAAGTTTATCTGTTAAACGAGCAAGATTACCGTCCACATTTTGAGCGTGGAAATAGTCAAGTTGAACTGCTACATTTTCACGATCTACTAATTCCACAATTTCTAAAGTATCGAATTGACTTTTGAGTAAGTAATTTGGTTTTACTTCAGGGCTTAATGCTTCAAGGCAAATATTGATACCGTGCTCTTTAAATTTATCAGAAGCATAACGTATATTTTCTACAAAAGTTTGTTTATAGGCTTCGCGATCAGTCCCCTCTGGCACCACACCAGCCATTACGTGTACAGTAGGGCAGCCTAGAGCGATTGCATATTTAAGTGCTTGGTCAATATGTTGATGAGCATCTGCTTCACGACCAGGTACAGCAGCTAGACCCCATTCACCTTGTGAAACATCGCCAGCTGCAGTATTAAATAAAACCTGCTTTAAACCATACTGATCTAATTTCACTTTTAATTCCTCAGCAGGGAAATCATAAGGCCATAAATATTCCACATATTTAAAACCCGCTTTAGCGGCAGCTTCAAAGCGATCTAAAAATGGCACTTCGTTAAACATCATTGTTAAATTGGCTGCAAATTTAGGCATCTTATTTTCCTCTATTTTCAAGATCTTTTACTTCTTCCTTAGTTAAATAACGGATTTTTTGACCTTGTAAAATAAATTGTAATTTTGCGGTTTCTTCCAATTCTTCGGTATTGTCCACCGCATCTTGTAAATCACTTCCTATAACCACCACACCGTGATTTGCCAGTAAAAAGGCTTTTCCAGAATTGGCTCGCTCACTTAATTCACGGGCAATTTCGGGTGAACCAGGGCGATAGTAAGGAACCACAGGTAATTTCCCCACACGCATTACATAGTAAGGTGTGAATGCACGAATTGCGTTGTCGGGATCTAATCCATCAAGGCAAGAAAGTGCGGTTAAATAAGTTGAATGTAAATGTACAATAGCTTTGCAATTAGGATTTGCCTGATATATGGCTAAATGGAATACAGATTCCTTAGAGGGCTTTTTGCCCTCTAATAAATTACCTTGCATATCAAGTACAGATAGGGTTTCAACAGTTAAACGACCCAATGAAGAACCTGTAGGGGTAACTAATATGTGGTTATCATCAAGGCGAACCGATAAATTACCCGCTCCGCCAACGGTATAACCTCGTTCAAAGAAAGAGCGACCGAGATCAACCATTTGTTGTTTTAGTTCAAGATCTGTCATACAAACATTCCTTGTGCATATTCAAAGAAATCTTCTTTACCAAAGTTTCCTGATTTCAATGCGAGATAAATCGGCTTTGCTACGTTATCTTCATCATTTATTGCTTTTAACCAAGGCACACCCGGCACGATTTGTTTACCAATATGGAACCCTGTAAAACCAAGTTGTTGCACCACAATACTTGAGGTTTCACCTCCTGCATTAATAAAGTTGGTTACACCCGCTTGTTTGAGTTTAGCTGCAAGTTGTGCAAAAGTATTTTCAATAGAGTGGCTTGCTTTCTCTACACCAAATTCAGTTTGAATTTGTTTTAACTCATCAGCAGGAACTGTGGCATAAACCATTGGCGCTAATGGTTCATCAAGATGAGCAGTAACCCATTGGAATAATTCATCTGCATAATTCGCATTATTAATTGCTTGGGTTACATCTAATTTAAGATGAGAGGCTTTTGCTTTGTAATAATTAACTTGAGTGTTCGTCATTACTGAACAAGAACCTGATAACACAACAGTTTTGCCTTTAGTAGGAGTGAAGGCTTGAGTCCCTTTTTTACCGCCACTTAAACGCTCAGCCATATAAGCACCTAAGCCAGAACCACCTGTTACTAATTTAAAATCACCTACAGCTTCGGCTAGTACAGCAAGTTGAGAATTATCCGCAGCATCAACTACAGCATAACTACAACCCTGAGCTTTAAGTTCAGTAAAGCGTGTTTTTACATTTTCTGCTCCTTTAATTACATCAGCATAAGCCACTAAACCTGTTTTACCTTTTGATTGAGAATCCATTAAACGTACTAAATTCGCATCGGTCATAGGTGTGATTGGGTGATTACGCATACCTGATTCGCTTAATAGCACATCACCTACAAATAAATAACCATTAAAAATAGTACGACCATTAATTGGTAAGGCTGGAGTAACCACCGTAAAATCAGTATTTAACTCTGCCATTAAAGCGTCAGTTACAGGGCCAATATTACCTTTTGCGGTACTGTCAAACGTAGAACAGTATTTAAAGTAGAATTGGGTGCAACCATTGGCTTTTAACCAACGACAAGCCGCTAAAGATTGTTCAATCGCTTCTTTTACAGGATTAGAGCGAGATTTTAAACTAATAACAATGGCTTCAACTTTATCTTGTACTGGTTGTGTTGGTACGCCATTCATCTGCACCGTACTTAGTCCATTTTCAACCAAGAAACTGGCAATATCACTTGCTCCTGTGAAATCATCTGCAATAACGCCTAACATTAGTTATCTCCTTTTTTTGGAAGGTTAATTCCGCTGAAAATTTTAATTACCGCACTATCATCTTCTTTACCAAAACCAGCATTACTTGCTTCAGTAAACATAGAATAAGCAGTGCTTGCTAAATGAAGAGGGAATTTGAGAGATTTAGCCGTATCATTTACTAAACCTAAGTCTTTTACGAAAATATCTACCATTGAGAATGGGGTATAGTCACCATCAACTATGTGTTTCATACGGTTTTCAAACATCCAAGAATTACCTGCAGCATTGGTTACTACATCATACATTACATCAAGAGGAATACCTGCTTTTGACGCTAAAGCCATTGCTTCCGCACCAGCTGCAATATGTACACCTGCTAATAACTGGTGTATGATTTTAACCGTTGAGCCCAAACCAATTTCTGTGCCAATGTTATAAACCTTACCTGCTGTTGCATCTAATACCGGTTGTAATTTCTCAAAGGCTTCTACAGAACCTGAAGCCATCACAGTCATTTCACCTGCCGCCGCTTTTGCCGCACCACCAGAAACAGGTGCATCTAACATAATTAATCCCATTTTTGTTAATTTTTTTGAAATTTCAATCGCATCCGCTGCCGCCATAGTAGAAGAAACCATAACCGCGGTGCCTTTTTTCAATTTTTGTGCTAAACCTTTTTCACTAAATAAAACAGATTTAGTTTGCTGTGCATTAACGACTAAAATCACCACCGCATCAAGATCTTGGGCGAAGTTATCGCCATTAGCTGCAACTTCTTCTGCGCCTGCTTGTTTTAACTTATCAAGTGCGACAGGATTAAGATCTATACCATAAGTAGTTAACCCTGCACGCACACAAGATAATGCTGTGCCCATCCCCATAGAACCTAAACCTACAACTGCTACTGAGTAATTTTGATCTGCCATAATAAAATTCTCCATTAAATAATTTATAAGTACTATTGAATAAAAACTGTGCGTATCTTATAGCAAATAAACAATAAAATCTGTGAAGCTTGTCACAAATATTAACATTTATAGCGTAATTTTGTTAAAAAATGTTGGTTTCTTTGAAAGAGTGAAATCGCTATAATAGATAACTAAAGGATATAGATAACTAAAATCAGAGGGATTTATGATCCCAGCAGAACGACAAAGAAGACTACTTTATTTAATTAGCCAACAAGAAATTATCAGCATAAACTCACTGGTAGAAATGCTTGGTGTTTCTCATATGACCATACGCCGTGATATTCAAAAATTAGAAGAAGAAGGCAAGGTAATTGCTGTATCAGGCGGTGTACAAACCTTAGAACGATTAAATACCGAGCCTACACATAGTGATAAGTCGTTACTTTCTACTAAAGAAAAAATTGCTATTGGTTTACAGGCTTCACAATTAATTTCTGAAAATTCAACAGTTTATCTTGACGCAGGTACAACAACTTTAGAAATAGCAAAACAAATAGTTGAACGTGAAGATTTGTTAATTATTACTAATGACTTTGTTATCGCGATGTACTTAATGGAACATAGTAAGAGTAAAATTATTCACGTTGGAGGTTCAGTTAATAAAGCAAACTGTTCTTCTGTTGGGGAATTAGCAGGACAATTTTTACGCAAACTCGCGATAGATATTGCTTTTATATCTACATCATCATGGAATGAAAAAGGCTTAACTACACCTGATGAAAATAAAATCCCTGTAAAACGAGCAGCTATAGCAAATAGTCAAAAATCTATTTTAGTTTCTGATAGTTCTAAATATGGCAAAGTTGCCACTTTTTTAATCTGTGATTTAGATGTGTTTGATGAGGTAATTTGTGATAAGTCTTTAATTACTCAAGGACAGCAATTTATTGAGAGTATGGGGATTAAACTGAATTTAGTTTAAATAGTATTTTTAGATAAAAACTTACTTAAAAACCATAGGTTATCTGGTAATATTTAAGAGCAAGTTAAAACGATCCAGTTGAAGTGGTTTGAATTCAGGTTTTAGATATTTAAAATATAGTTTTCTACAGGGTAATAATATTTTCCGGGAGGTTTAAATCAAATAGTTGATAATTGGTATTTAAAGTAATGGCTATCAGTTCTTTTTGTTTGCTTTTTAAACGTATTCTAAATAAATATTGAAAACAACAAATTGGATTGAAGGGGGCTTTAAGGAATTAAAACAGAAATTAAGAGTACATAGTGGTTTGTCTACTAATTATAAATTGTTGTTTATACAATATTTTTGAATAAAGAACTGTCTATTTTATTATAGAAATACCATTCAAAAATATGGTAGTTAAAATAAAATTTAACGCTATAAATGTACAGCGTGTAACAGGTTATTTACCCTTCAAAACAAATTCAATTCTTCTAAGACAACAGATTTTGAAATTCTGGTATGGTATTTTAGATTTACAGTAAAAAGAAATATGAATAGTCCGCAATATTACCTTGATTTAGAAAAATTATATGAAAAATGGCATCAGATTATTGATAACGTATTGAATAATAAAATAACGATGCGATAGTTAGATTTATATAATAAAAAGCCCTATTTGGGGCTTTTCTATACATCTTTTTCTACCTGTGCTACAATCCCACTAAAATTCTACCCTTAAAAACAAGAGAAATTATGACCGCACTTAATGTATTAATTTATCCTGATGATCATTTGAAGGTTGTCTGTGAGCCTGTTACTGAAGTTAATGATGCAATTCGTAAAATTGTTGATGATATGTTTGATACGATGTATCAAGAGAAAGGTATTGGTTTAGCTGCACCTCAGGTGGATATTTTGCAACGTATTATTACTATTGATGTTGAAGGCGATAAACAGAATCAGTTTGTTTTGATTAACCCTGAAATTTTGGCTTCAGAAGGCGAAACGGGAATTGAAGAGGGGTGTTTATCCATTCCAGGGTTCCGTGCGTTGGTTCCTCGTAAAGAAAAAGTGACAGTGAGAGCGTTAGATCGTGATGGTAAAGAATTTACTTTAGATGCGGATGGTTTGCTTGCGATCTGTATTCAACACGAGATCGATCATCTTAATGGAATTTTATTTGTTGATTACCTTTCTCCACTTAAACGCCAACGTATTAAAGAAAAGTTGATTAAATACAAGAAGCAGATTGCGAAAAGCTAAAACGTAGGGTGGGCTTTAGCCCAGCAATCATTTCAAAAAACGGTGGGCTTAAGCCCACCCTACTTCCTTTTTCCTATCAATTACCATAACGTAGAACATTATGAAATCACTTAATATTATTTTTTCGGGTACGCCAGATTTTGCTGCACAGCATTTACAAGCCATTCTAAATTCTCAACATAATGTGATCGCTGTTTATACTCAACCTGATAAACCAGCTGGTCGCGGTAAGAAATTGCAAGCAAGTCCTGTAAAGCAACTTGCTGAGCAAAATAACATTCCCGTTTATCAACCTAAATCCTTACGTAAAGAAGAAGCGCAGTCCGAATTAAAAGCGTTAAATGCAGATGTAATGGTTGTTGTGGCTTATGGATTAATTTTACCGAAAGCTGTATTAGATGCCCCTCGTTTGGGTTGTTTGAATGTGCATGGTTCTATTCTTCCACGTTGGCGAGGTGCAGCACCAATTCAGCGTTCAATTTGGGCTGGTGATGCACAAACTGGTGTAACCATTATGCAAATGGATGAAGGTTTAGATACAGGCGATATGTTACACAAAGTTTATTGTGATATTTTACCCACTGAAACTTCAACGAGTCTTTATAACAAACTGGCGGAGCTTGCTCCATCAGCATTAATCGATGTTTTAGATAATCTTGAAAACGGTAAATTTATAGCCGAAAAACAAGATGACAGCCAAAGCAATTATGCAGAAAAACTTTCTAAAGAAGAGGCGCAATTAGATTGGTCACTTCCTGCAATGCAACTTGAGCGTAATATCCGTGCTTTTAATCCTTGGCCGATTGCTTATTTTTCAACAGAAGACAAAGATAGCAATGCACAAACTTTAAAAGTGTATCAAGCGGAAGTATTGCCTCATCAAGATAAACCTGCGGGAACTATTTTAAGTGTGGATAAAAATGGCATTCAAATTGCGACTGTCGATGGCGTCTTAAACTTATTGCAATTACAGCCTGCAGGTAAAAAGCCTATGTCTGCACAAGATTTATTAAATGGCCGTGCAGAGTGGTTTACTATTGGTAAGGTGCTTGCATAATGAAAAAATTCTCTTCTAAAACTATCAAAGTAAAAAATTCAGTAAAAATGACCGCACTTTCGACCAGAGCTATTGCTGCAAACTTAATTTTGCAAGTATTGGATGAGGGTAAATCCTTGTCAGCGTTAATCCCTGAAGTGCAACTTTCTGTAAAAGCTCAAGATTTGCCCTTGCTACAAGAAATTTGTTTTGGCGTGTGTCGAGTATTGCCTCGCTTAGAGCAAATAATCAAACGTCTTGTGGATAAACCGCTTAAAGGTAAAACTCGTATTGTTCATTGCCTGTTACTTGTTGGATTATACCAATTGCTTTATATGCGAGTGCCTGCTCATGCGGCAGTTGATGAAGTTGTGAATGCAACAAAATCATTAAAATCTGATAGTTTTAGAGGATTAGTGAATGCGGTTTTGCGTAGATTTTTACGTGAGCAAGATGAAATTTTGGCGATTATCGATAAAAATTGGCAAACGCTTCACCCTGAATGGTTTGTGAATAAATTAAAAAAAGCCTATCCGAATTGGCGTGAGATTATTGAGGCGAACAATCAGAAACCACCAATGTGGCTACGTGTGAATTCACAAAAAAACGCCCTTGAAACTTACCGCACTTTACTTGAAGAACAAGATATTTCTTCGAAAACAAGCCATCATCCTAATGCGCTATGTTTAGATATACCGATTGCGGTGCAAAAATTACCGCACTTTGAAGAAGGTGCTGTAACGGTACAAGATTTGAGTGCGCAATGGGCGGCAATGTTGCTTGAGCCTAAAAATGAGGAATGGATCCTCGATGCTTGCGCTGCACCCGGTGGTAAGACGACCCATATTTTAGAACTGGCACCTCAAGCTAATGTGATTGCATTAGATGTAGAATCTCATCGCTTAAAACGAGTAGAAGAAAATCTTGCACGTTTAAATCAGCAAGCGATAGTGGTTTGCGGCGATGCGAGTAAACCTGACGAATGGTTAGCTGAAATTGGTAAAAGTGCGGTGAAATTTGACCGAATTTTACTTGATGCACCTTGTTCTGCAACTGGAGTGATTCGCCGTCACCCTGATATAAAATGGTTACGTAAAGAAACCGATATCGCTCAGCTTGTTGAATTACAGAAGAAAATCCTGAGTGCGCTTTGGGAAAAACTGAAGCCAAACGGTGTTTTGCTTTATGCGACTTGTTCTGTATTGCCAGAAGAAAATGGCGAACAAATCCAAGCATTTTTAAATGCTCACGCAGATGCGGAGTTATTGCCATTACCTGTTAGTGATGATAAAAGTGCGGTGGGTTTTCAATTCATTCCACAACCAAATAGTGGCGATGGGTTCTATTATGCTAAATTGCTTAAACGAGCATAAAGGAGAGCGATAATGAAAATTATCATTTTGGGTGCAGGTCAGGTAGGAACGACGCTTGCAGAAAACTTAGTTAGTGAAGATAACGATATTACCTTAGTGGATAATGAATCACCTCAGTTACAAACATTGCAAGAAAAGCACGATTTGCGTGTGGTACAAGGCTCTCCATCATCTCCAAAAGTGCTTCGTGACGCAGGCGCGGCAGATGCCGATTTAATGGTTGCCGTGACAGCCTCCGATGAAATCAATATGGTCGCTTGCCAAATGGGCTATACATTATTTAATACGCCAACGCGAATTGCACGTATCCGTAATTCAGAATATTTACGTGAAAAAGACAAGTTGTTCAACAATGAAAATATACCTATTGATCATTTAATTTCGCCTGAAAATCTTGTCACTGATGAAATTACTCGTTTAATTGCTTATCCAGGCGCATTACAAGTTGCCCATTTTGCCAATAATCGTATTAGTATTGTTGTAGTGAAAGCTTATTATGGGGGGGCTTTGGTTGGATATGCACTTTCCGCATTTCGCGAACATATGCCACATATTGATTGTCGTATTATGTCTATTTTACGTAATGGCAAACCGATTCGTCCACAAGGCTCAACCATTGTAGAAGCTGGCGATGAAATCACGTTTATTTGCGCTACTGAACATATTAAGGCGGTAATGGGAGAGTTACAACGTTTGGAGAAACCTTATAAGCGAGTAATGATTGTTGGTGGAGGAAATGTTGCTTTTGGCGTAGCAAAACGTTTAGAAAATTCTTGTACTGTAAAGCTTATTGAACGAGATTCAAATAGAGCGCAAGCCTTAGCAGAAAAGTTGCCAAAAACGTTAGTATTTAATGGAGATGCCTCAGACCAAAACTTGCTTTTTGAAGAACATATTGAAAGTGTGGATGTATTTCTTTCATTAAGTAGCGATGATGAAGCGAATATTATGTCAGCTTTGTTAGCTAAGCGTTTAGGTGCGAAAAAAGCAATGGTACTGATTCAACGGATTGCTTATATTAATCTTATTCAGGGAGGCACGATTGATATTGCGGTTTCTCCACAACAAGTAACGATTTCTGCTTTGTTAGGTCACGTGCGTAAAGGCGATGTAAAAAATGTGGCAACATTACGACATGGCATTGCCGAAGCCATTGAAATTGTTGCACACGGTAATGTGAATACTTCAAATATAGTAGGGCGAAAAATTGGTGAGTTGCGTTTGCCGATGGGAACCATTATTGGTGCTTTATTACGAGGGAATGATGTAATTATTGCTCGTCGTCAAGTGATTATTGAAGAAGGCGATCATATAGTGATTTATTTAAGTGATAAGAAAAATGTGCCAGAAATTGAGAAATTATTCCAACCAAGCGCATTCTTTATTTAGTTTTTTTACTTTTCAGCGTGATTTATTATAATAGTCGCTCTTTTTATGTAATTTTTGAAGGGGAACATTATTATGAATTTTATTAAAGAATTTCGCGAATTTGCAATGCGTGGCAATGTCGTAGATATGGCTATCGGTGTGATTATTGGTAGCGCATTTGGCAAGATCGTAAGTTCACTTGTTAGTGATATTTTTACGCCCGTGTTGGGGATTTTAACTGGTGGTATTGATTTCAAAGATATGAAATTTGTATTAGCACAAGCACAAGGCGATGTTCCTGCTGTTACTTTAAATTATGGTTTGTTTATTCAAAATGTGATTGATTTTATTATTATTGCTTTTGCAATCTTTATGATGATCAAAGTAATCAATAAGGTAAGAAAACCAGAGGAGAAAAAAACTGCACCAAAGGCAGAAACATTGCTTACTGAAATCCGTGATTTATTAAAGAATAAATAATATTTAAAGAATGAAAGTTAGCAGAAATGCTGACTTTTTTTATTACTATTTTTTAAGCTATAATCAGCCCTCAATTTTAGGGAAATAAAATGGAAAAATATAATAAACTTCGCATTGAATGGGATTGTCGCCGAGGAATGTTAGAGTTAGATAAAATCATAATGCCTTTTTATTTGAAGCATTTTGATGAATTAACGGATGACAAAAAAGATATCTTTATTCGTTTATTAGCAAGTACGGATTTGCAGTTATTTTCGTGGTTTTTTAATCGTGCGAAATCACAAGATGTAGAGCTTCAAATGATGGTTGAATATATTCAAAAAGTGCAGAAAATCATCATAAATTAAAATTATTGATTAGCGAATGAACTTTTTTAACACGCTTTTGTCTGAACAAGCAACAAGAGCTTGCTGTCTTGATATTAAGGCGTGTTAGATATTGGCATGGGAGAAATATGGCTGAACAGCTAACAGATCAGGCTTTGGTAGAAAGAGTACAGCAAGGGGATAAAAAAGCCTTCAATTTGTTGGTTTCGCGTTATCAAAATAAAGTAGCAGGGCTTTTGACCCGATATGTATCGCGTAACGATATTCCTGATGTGGTGCAAGAATCCTTTATAAAGGCTTATCGCTCAATTGAATCTTTTCGTGGCGAAAGTGCTTTCTATACATGGCTTTATCGAATTGCCGTTAATACGGCAAAAAATTATTTAACGGCTCAAGGTCGCCGTCCACCAAATGAAGATATTTTGGCAGAAGATGCTGAAAATTATGATGTGGGAACACACCTTAGGGATGTGGATACACCCGAAAATGAGATGTTGTCTAGTGAGTTAGAAAGAATTGTTTTTGATACTATTCATAACTTACCAGAAGATTTAAAAACTGCGATTACGTTACGAGAACTAGAAGGTTTAAGTTACGAAGATATTGCAGAAATTATGGATTGTCCTGTTGGTACGGTTCGTTCCCGAATCTTCCGAGCAAGGGAAATGATCGAAAATAAAATTCAACCTCTAATGTAGAGCGAATAACAATCGGAGTTTACTATGCAAAAAGAGCAGCTTTCAGCCTATATGGATGGAGAACAAGTCAAAACTGACTTGACAGATGCTTTATTAAGAGACGAAGAATTACAAGCGTCTTGGCATTCATTTCATACCGTTCGTTCAGTAATGCGTAAAGAAAGTGCGGTCTTTTTAGGGGGGGATTTTACCGCTAAAATGGCAGATTTGATTGAGTTAGAAGACGTGAAGAAAGTCGATGTCATTGCGGTGTCTCAACCTGAACCAGAAGATGCACATAATTCTGCATTTATGCAAAAATTAAAGGCATTTTTTGCGCCAATGACGCAAGTTGCTGTTGCTGCTGGTGTATGTTTAGTGGCAGTACTTGGTGTTCAATCTTTCAATAGTAAAAACGAAGCGTCTAATTTACCTGAGGCTCCAGTATTGCAAACCTTGCCATTTAATAATGCGGTTCAAGAGGTTAGCTATAATGCGCCAAGTAAAGATACATTGACTTCAGATCAGCTTGAGAAAAAAAGTCGTCGTATTGGTGCAATGTTGCAAAACTATGAATTGCAACGTCGTATGCACTCTGATGCTAGCAGTCAAGTAAGATAAATTGGTTTCCTTTGTTCAGATTATTGATTCACCACCTAATTGTTATTTAGTGTGGTGAATTTTTATCCTTTAGATTTCTATGAAAAAAATCCCATTAAAATTTACCGCACTTTCTCTTTCTTTGCTATTAAGTAGCATTGCTTCTGCTGAAGAGCTTTCTGCGAAGCAGTCTTTAGATAAAATGACACAAGCATTGGATAATCTCAATTATGAAATTGCCTTTGTGCAAACTACTCCAGCAAATATGGATTCATTTCGTTATCGACATATCAAACAAGATAACAAAACCTACGCACAATTAGTTACTTTAGATGGTCGCCAGCAAGAAATTATTCAACGTGATAATTTAGTCAGTTATTTTCAGCCAAATGCTCAAGCATTTACGCTTAATAGTGGCAATATAGTTGATGCGATGCCTGCGGTTGTGCGTGCAAATTTTGATAAGCTTTCTTCTGATTATGATTTCGTAAAATTAGGTAAAGATCGCGTTGCTGGGCGTTTCGCTGATACGATTAGAATTGTTCCTAAAGATGATTTTCGGTATCAATATTTGGTGTTTATCGATGAAGAAAATGGCTTGTTATTACGCAGTGATATGCTTGATCGCGAAGGCAAGCTACTTGATCAATTTAGAGTTGTAACACTTTACATCGATGACAGATTGAGAGGATTAACAGATTATATTAACAAGGTATCATTGCCCCCTTTATTAAAAGAAAGTAAAAATGAACAAAGTTCAGATATAACTTGGTCTGCAGGTTGGTTGCCACAAGGTTTTTCTTTAATTCGATATACTCAAGAAATATTAGAAAATGAAATCATAGATAGCGCATTATATAGTGACGGCTTATTTACTTTTACGTTGTTTGTCTCTAATGTAGGCTCTAATGACCTACCAGAAAATACTTGGAAACAAGGGGCTTATACGATTTATAGCGAGGTCATCGGAGGAAAAGAAATTACTTTTATTGGGCAATTACCAATCTCGACGGCAAAACGCATTGTACAAGAAGTCAAATTTAGATAAAAAGTGCGGTAATTTTTTACGATATTTTTATCAATAACTGATTTTGAGTTAGGCATTGACTAAGATTCGCACGTTTTTACGTGCGAATTTTTATTTTCTTAATTTTATTAATTCTACTTGGTGATTGTGACCTTTTTTTAGAATTAGATTTGCTCGCTCACGAGTTGGAAGAATATTTTGATTAAGGTTTAACCCGTTAATTTCATCCCAAATTTTACTAGCGGTGGTAATGGATTCTTCTTTCGATAAATTGGCATAATGTTTAAAGTAAGAATTAGGATCATTGAATGCGCTTTCGCGGAATTTCAAAAACCGTTTGATATACCATTCTTTCAATAATTTTTCTTCTGCATCAACATAAATAGAGAAATCAACAAAATCTGATACGAATGTTTGATTGGTTTTATTATTACCCGTTTGAAGAACATTCAAACCCTCTAAAATAAGAATGTCAGGTTTATTTATCACATTAAATTTATCAGGAATAATATCATAGGTTAAATGCGAATAGATTGGTGCTTCCACCTCAGTTTTGCCAGATTTCACATCAGCTAAAAAATGAATAAGTTTGGGCGTATCATAAGAAATAGGGAAACCTTTTTTGTGTAAAAGATGATCTTTTTTTAGTTTTTCTAATGGATATAAAAAACCATCAGTAGTTATAAGATCTACTTTGCGCTCCGCTGGCCAATGGGAAAGAAGTGATTGGAGTATTCGTGCTGAAGTGCTTTTCCCTACCGCTACGCTACCTGCAATGCTAATGATATAAGGTACTTTTGTTTTATTACGCCCTAAAAAACGGTGTAAAACAGCTTGTCTGCGAAGGTTTTCGTCAATGTAATAATTAATTAAACGAGCTAATGGTAAATAAATCATACTGACTTCATCCAAAGATAGCTCTTCATTAAAACCTAAAAGCGGTTTAAGATCTTGTTCTGTAAGTTTTAGGGGGACAGATTTACGCAATTCTGCCCATTGTTTGCGGTTAAAACTTAAAAAAGGGGTTAGATTCATTGAGATATTATTGAGTCAAATAGACAAATTGGAGAAAAATATACGCTATAAATAAAAATTTAGCATTCATTTTTCATTAAATGTGCACTAATTTGATTAAAAAATCACTTTTTTGATTGTGATTTAAACGAATAATCAAAAAAATAAACTTTTTTATAAAAAATACTTGTCAGTTAAAGTTTTTTCCATATAATACGCCTCACTTGCTTACGACACGCCGACTTAGCTCAGTAGGTAGAGCAACTGACTTGTAATCAGTAGGTCATCAGTTCGATTCCGATAGTCGGCACCATTCTTTCGTATCAAGTATTCATTTAGTGTGGAGGGGTTCCCGAGCGGCCAAAGGGGGCAGACTGTAAATCTGTTGGCTCAGCCTTCGAAGGTTCGAATCCTTCTCCCTCCACCATCTTTTAGATGGATCCTGATGGGACAGACGAATTTAGGACTTGCGGGCATCGTATAATGGCTATTACCTTAGCCTTCCAAGCTAATGATGCGGGTTCGATTCCCGCTGCCCGCTCCAGACGCTGATATAGCTCAGTTGGTAGAGCGCACCCTTGGTAAGGGTGAGGTCGGCGGTTCAAATCCGCCTATCAGCACCAGTCTTATAATTCCTCATCCTTATATCAATCAGCAAATAAATTTATTGGTTAATGTGGTTTAATTTACCCATCGATAACCGTGTCTATTTAGAGGGACTATTTCAATGTCTAAAGAAAAATTTGAACGTACAAAACCGCACGTAAACGTGGGTACAATCGGCCACGTTGACCACGGTAAAACAACTTTAACAGCAGCAATCACAACCGTATTAGCAAAACACTACGGTGGTGCAGCGCGTGCATTTGACCAAATTGATAACGCGCCAGAAGAAAAAGCGCGTGGTATTACCATCAACACTTCACACGTTGAATACGATACACCGACTCGCCACTACGCACACGTAGACTGTCCGGGACACGCCGACTATGTTAAAAATATGATTACTGGTGCGGCACAAATGGATGGTGCTATTTTAGTAGTAGCAGCAACAGATGGTCCTATGCCACAAACTCGTGAACACATCTTATTAGGTCGCCAAGTAGGTGTACCATATATCATCGTATTCTTAAACAAATGTGACATGGTAGATGACGAAGAGTTATTAGAATTAGTAGAAATGGAAGTTCGTGAACTTCTATCTCAATATGACTTCCCAGGTGACGATACACCAATCGTACGTGGTTCAGCATTACAAGCGTTAAACGGCGTAGCAGAATGGGAAGAAAAAATCCTTGAGTTAGCAAACCACTTAGATACTTATATCCCAGAACCAGAACGTGCGATTGACCAACCGTTCCTTCTTCCAATCGAAGATGTGTTCTCAATCTCAGGTCGTGGTACAGTAGTAACAGGTCGTGTAGAACGTGGTATCATCCGTACAGGTGATGAAGTAGAAATCGTCGGTATCAAAGATACAGCGAAAACTACTGTAACGGGTGTTGAAATGTTCCGTAAATTACTTGACGAAGGTCGTGCAGGTGAAAACATCGGTGCATTATTACGTGGTACCAAACGTGAAGAAATCGAACGTGGTCAAGTATTAGCGAAACCAGGTTCAATCACACCACACACTGACTTCGAATCAGAAGTGTACGTATTATCAAAAGATGAAGGTGGTCGTCATACTCCATTCTTCAAAGGTTACCGTCCACAATTCTATTTCCGTACAACAGACGTGACTGGTACTATCGAATTACCAGAAGGCGTGGAAATGGTAATGCCAGGCGATAACATCAAGATGACAGTAAGCTTAATCCACCCAATTGCGATGGACCAAGGTTTACGTTTCGCAATCCGTGAAGGTGGCCGTACAGTAGGTGCTGGTGTTGTAGCGAAAATCATCAAATAATTGATGGATTCTTGAATGTCTTAAAGATAAAAGACAGAAAGAAGATAAAAGAAAAGTGCGGAGAAAATTCTCCGCACTTTTTTTATTTTATATATGTAAATATTTACTAAATTATTTGATTTTGGATTAGAACTAAATGTTCACTGGTCATCTAAATATCCTGTTGCAGTTTGGTTTGTGTTACCCCTAGGAATGTTGCCGGTGGTATCTTTACCCCATCACTGACAACAGGCGCAGGCATTGGCGCAATGCTTTGGGATCTAAGTGGCGGTATGATTGATCAACGTTTTTTGGTGATTTTATGTATGGCGGCATTTTTAGCTGGCTGCACACAATCGCCAGTTACAGCCAGTGTTGTTGTAATGGAAATGACAGGCGCACAACCCGTTCTCATTTGGCTCTTGATTTCCAGCATTATTGCCTCCATAATCTCGCACCAATTTAGCCCAAAACCATTTTACCACTTTGCTGCAGGCTGTTTTCGCCAGCAAATGCAAGCTCGCCAAGCCGAAGAATTACGCAGCAAAACCGAACAAGAGAAATAAAAATGCCTCAAAATCTACCGCACTTTTATCGCTGCCGTTTTTCTGTTGCACCAATGTTAGATTGGACAACACGCCATTGTCGTTATTTTCATCGCCAATTTTCAAAGCATGCGTTACTTTACACTGAAATGGTCACTGCACCTGCGATTATCCACGCAAAATATGACCACTTGGATTTTGATTTACAAGAAAATCCCGTTGCGTTACAGCTGGGAGGAAGTGATCCTGAACAATTAAAATATTGTGCAAAACTTGCTGAGGAACGAGGTTATCACGAAATTAATCTTAATGTAGGATGCCCTTCTGATCGCGTACAAAATGGAATGTTTGGCGCTTGCTTAATGGCGAAAGCAGATTTGGTGGCAGACTGTGTAGAACAAATGCAAAGTGCGGTCAAAATTCCAGTCACTGTGAAAACACGTATTGGTATTGATGAATTAGACAGCTATGAATTTTTATGTGATTTTATTGAAAAAGTTCAAGGAAAAGGTTGCCAAGAATTTATTATCCATGCACGAAAAGCTTGGCTTTCAGGGTTAAGTCCCAAAGAAAATCGAGAAATTCCACCATTAGATTATGCTCGGGTGTATCAACTAAAACGTGATTTTCCACATCTAACTATCGCAATTAATGGCGGCATAAAAACCATTGAAGAAATGAAACAACATTTGCAATATGTGGACGGCGTGATGGTTGGGCGAGAGGCCTATCAAAATCCAAGTTTACTTGGGCAAATTGACCAAGCCTTATTTGATCCTAACGCACCAATTGTTACCGCTCATGAAGCGGTACAGTCAATGCTTCCTTATATTGAACAACAACTTAACCAAGGCATACACCTTAATCATATCGTCCGTCATATATTAGGCGCATTCCAAAATTGCAAAGGTGCTCGTCAATGGCGACGCTATTTAAGCGAAAATGCGTTTAAACAAGGCGCAGGAATTGAAGTGGTTGAAACAGCCTTAAGCTTTGTAGAAAGCTAATCCTAAAAACAAAATAAGCCGCAAAAGTGCGGCTTATTTTTCAGCTGTTTTTCTTACGCAATACGCATTTGAAAAATCACCAATTCAGCTTGGCAACAGAAAGTGAAATCTGCCTTTAATAAATAGCCATCATCCACTTTTGTAATTTCAGTTGTTATAGGGGGACATAAGCCGAGACCCTATAAATAATATCACTTTGGGTTTTAGAGATAACTAAAACTAAAACTAAAACTCAAACTGAACTGACATTCTATAGTTTCTGCCTGGAGCATAGAAACGGTTAATGCCTGCGCCTGTTGTTTGATTAATCAAATTACTTGTACCAAATGGTCTAATTGATCTCGCAGAATCCCAAGTAATATATTTTCTATTGGTTAAATTATATACCCCTGCTTGTAAGGTAAGATTTGGAATTGGTTTTACAAAACTAATTAAATCAATCAATGTGTAAGCATTACTACGCCACTTAACATAGCTGTTTTTTAAATCATTGAATTTGGGTTTATAGCGGTTGTAAGTTTCTTTTCCTTTTTTTGCACTTACGTGAGTAAGATAAACATCAATCCCAAAATAATCTTTAGGATGTGCATAACTTAGATTTATCACGGATGTTTTTGGCTGAATTGCATTCATTGGAATATATCCATCCGTTGGTTTAACTTCATCAATCTTAGGATCATAAGTCATTTTACCTTTTTGGTAAGTAAATTTATAACCGATACTGAAACCTGTTAATGGTTTTGCTATTTCACCTAATATTAATTTAGCTTGTAGTTCAAAGCCAGTGAGTTTTGCTGTTGGTCGATTAACATTTTTATATATCGGATACTCAAGATTACGACCTATTAGTGTAGGGCAATTTCCTTTTCCGCTATCACATATATGCGCAAGATCAATATAATTGTTATAGTCTGTGCGGAATATACTTGTAGTCAAATAGCCAAATGGTTTATGGAATGTAAATGCAATTTCTTTATTTTTTGATGTTTCTATTTCTAGATCTGTATTCGGTACAATAGAAATGTCCGGATGAAGGAAAGTGAAATAGGTTTCATCGCTTGTTGGCGCTCTAAATCCTTTTCTGTATTTTGTTTGCACTCTTAACCAATCAAATGGATCTAGGGTTAAACCTAAAGAATAAGAATAGGTAGCGTGTTTTCTTTTCTGTGCAATCTCTTGAATACGGGCAAGAGCATTTTTTTGCATTTTTGCTAATTCTTCAGGATCCGAATAAACATTCGCTATATTAAATTTTGGTTCAAGAGTTGGGTTGGCGACTAATCCATCAGGAACTTTAGGGGTCTTGCCTGGAACATACTCTGGAGCGTGTTTAATTCTGTCATAACGAAATGCCCAATCAAAGCCCCAATAGTTATTGACTTTGACATCATCTGCAAAATATAACGCTGTAGTGTTTGTTTTTACCGGAATTAAGAAAGAGTAAGTATCTATTCTATTACAGAAAGGATTGAAGCCATCTACCTGACAATCCTTTGGATATTTTGCCCACCAAGTTTTGTAAACAGTATTGAAGCCCGAATGATTTACCATTTCTTTCTTTATTTGAGACCATAATCCACCATAGGATAAATTATGCTGAGTACGTCCAATCTCAATATATTTAGTTAAATCAAGATTGAGTTTTTTGGTTATAGTATTTAGATCGCGTTTTGTCCAAGTATTCTCTAAATAACCCGCCCCTGATGGTAATAGTAAATTTGGAGCACTTATCTGAGTATATCTTTTATTGTTCTTATCAAACTCCTGTTTTTTAAGGCGTGCTACATCATCACCAGTAGCGGTCTTTTCAATTGTAATAGGTATATTTACAATATTCCCTTCTTTATCAAAAGCTTCAATGGTAGATTTTTGGCAATTAACCCCTCCCTCTTGATAGCAAGGTAAAATTAAATCGTTATAAGTAGAAGTTAATGAAAATGGTTGTTTATTAATCTCATCATTCTTATATGTTTTACCATTTACGGTTAAATGCCGATCTCCAGGGATGGTTTCTTTACCTTGGGGAATTTCATAAGGTACAGTAACGCTATTTCCGTTTATTTTAGCAGAACCAACATCGTAAGAGACTCCTCGTGTATTATAGAGAGTATTTAATTCGGTTTGAGCTCTCCTGAGATCACCTCTAAATTTATTGTCCCATTTCCAATATTTATCAGTAGGATCAACTGTAAATGTCTTTTCAACTGTTATAACTTTATCGGTGACTTTATCTGGAATATTTTTATAGTCCACAGGGTTGTTATCTGCTCCAACAAGTTTATTTTCATTGTTAAAGTGTAAACCCAATGGATTATTGAAGCCCTCGCAACGACTATTTCCATCGCAATAATCATCTGTTCTTGCTCTAGTACGAATTTTTTGGTTAGAAAATGAAATTCGTAATGTATCGTAAAGTGGATTTACGCTGTAATTCTCATAAATAACGGAATAATTATTGCGTTTTACTTGATCATTTGTGTGGCGTAATGCTTTTTCTTCACAATGTCCCCCTGAACAATTTTTAATTAAATTGGAGGAATTTAAATTATAAGAAAAATCGTGACCTTTTGAGGTGTTATCATACAAGTCCGCAGCCAGTGTTAAACGATGGTTTTCAGTAGGTTGGAAAGACACCTTTAATAAAGTACTTTTTAATTTATAGCGGTAAGGATCGGCTTTTTCACGAGTTTTGCCTTGAATATTTCCATCATAATGGTGATAGCCATAGTTTTTGCTTTCGTCACTTTGACGATCTGTATGAACAACAAGAAAATCAAACCATTTATAACGCCCTGCGGTAGTTAATGTGTTCAAGTTTTGTTGATTTACGGAGTTATAACCGCGCTTATAAGAAAAATGATAATTTTTTTCTGTTAAAAAATCACGAGCGTCTTTTGTTTCAAAAGAAACAGAGCCTCCAAGAGCACCGCTACCAGCTTTAATTGAATTTGCGCCTTTATTAATTTTTACTTCTTTTAAGGTTTCAATTTCAGCACTGTTTCTTGTGTTATTAAAGTTTCCATAGCCTTCAAATAGCTCTTTAAACCCTTGTGAAGAGATTGTTTCTGCTTGAGCTAAGCCATCTATTTGGACTGCAACACGGTTTTCCTCTACACCACGTATTGCGTAACCACTAGAGCCAAATCTTCCTGCTTCAACGACAGTAACCCCAGTTTCATAACGCACAATATCTCGAGAATCTGAAGCTTGCTGCTTAGCTAGTTGTTTAGCACTAATTTGAGTTTCGCCAACTTTTTTTTCTTTAATATTTATTGTTGTGTCAGCGTTTCCTAAAACATTTATTTGTTCTAGTTGTTCAGAAACATTACTATTTTGGTTGGTTGGTTGGTTGGTTGGTTGGT
>ERZ1023263.150-NODE-150-length-23435-cov-322.755988_pt1 | contig 23435 bp, 28 predicted proteins | sample MGYA00380461_ERZ1023263 | MGnify/ENA primary metagenome ERZ1023263 (study PRJEB33173, sample SAMEA4830316) | metagenome | study: EMG produced TPA metagenomics assembly of the PRJEB25223 data set...
CGAATACTTAGAGGAGCACAAAAATGAATAAAAATATAATCATCAAAAGTATTGCAGCATTGACGATTTTAACATCAGTGACTGGCGTCGGCACAACAGTGGTTGAGGGTATTCAACAAACGGCTAAAGCTGAACATAATGTGAAACTAATCAAAAATACTAATGTAGCACCATACAATGGTATCGTTTCGATAGGATCTGGAACAGGATTCATTGTCGGTAAAAATACAATTGTTACCAACAAGCATGTCGTTGCAGGTATGGAAATTGGCGCACATATTATTGCGCATCCGAATGGTGAATATAATAATGGCGGATTTTATAAAGTTAAAAAAATTGTCCGTTATTCAGGTCAAGAAGATATTGCCATTCTACATGTGGAAGATAAAGCTGTTCATCCAAAAAACAGGAATTTTAAAGATTACACAGGCATTTTAAAAATAGCATCAGAAGCGAAAGAAAATGAACGCATTTCAATTGTTGGCTATCCAGAACCATATATAAATAAATTTCAAATGTATGAATCAACAGGAAAAGTGCTGTCAGTTAAAGGCAACATGATTATTACTGATGCTTTCGTAGAACCAGGCAACTCAGGTTCAGCTGTATTTAACAGTAAATACGAAGTTGTAGGTGTTCACTTTGGTGGAAACGGCCCTGGAAATAAAAGTACAAAAGGATATGGTGTTTATTTCTCTCCTGAAATTAAGAAATTCATTGCAGATAACACAGATAAATAAATCCTTACATAGATAAATGATTTTAAAAATTAACAACAAACTCAACAATTCAAATCATCTCTGTGATTCTATTTATTCGAAATGATTAAAAAAAATAAAACTTCAAAAAGCTAACATTATAATTATACAAATACTTAGAGGAGCAGAAAAATGAATAAAAATATAATCATCAAAAGTATTGCAGCATTGACGATTTTAACATCAATAACTGGTGTCGGCACAACAATGGTTGAAGGTATTCAACAAACAGCCAAAGCCGAAAATACTGTTAAACAAATTACAAATACAAATGTTGCACCATACAGTGGTGTTACATGGATGGGCGCTGGAACAGGATTTGTTGTTGGAAATCATACAATCATTACCAATAAACATGTTACCTATCACATGAAAGTCGGTGATGAAATCAAAGCACATCCTAATGGTTTTTATAATAATGGTGGTGGACTCTATAAAGTTACTAAAATTGTAGATTATCCTGGAAAAGAAGATATTGCGGTTGTACAAGTTGAAGAAAAATCAACACAACCAAAAGGTAGAAAATTCAAAGATTTCACTAGCAAATTTAATATAGCATCAGAGGCTAAAGAAAATGAACCTATATCAGTCATTGGTTATCCAAATCCTAATGGAAATAAACTACAAATGTATGAATCAACTGGTAAAGTATTATCAGTGAATGGAAATATAGTGTCATCGGATGCAATTATTCAGCCTGGTAGCTCTGGTTCACCTATATTAAATAGTAAACACGAAGCTATTGGTGTAATCTATGCAGGTAATAAGCCATCAGGTGAAAGCACAAGAGGATTTGCTGTTTATTTCTCTCCTGAAATTAAGAAATTCATTGCAGATAATTTAGATAAATAATTAAAACTTAGACATTCACCCAATCCTGACAAAATATACTATAACTAACATTTATTAATATATATTGCATTATTTAATATGCATCAAAGCCAATCAATGATTGATTTTCACCAACTCAATTGTTGATTGGTTTTATTTATGTATGAATGAACAACTTTTTGACATCATTGTGAATATAAATGATTTTGAAAGCATTTGAAAGCTACAATATTACCATAAAACTTTTCAATTATAACCGCGCCACTAAAATATGAAAATTTCCACAACCAACCTCAAAATTCTCAACATCGCAACATAACCAAATGTTATAATAAATCTATTACACAAAGAGATAAATTACTTATTCAAAGGCGGAGGAATCACATGTCTATTACTGAAAAACAACGTCAGCAACAAGCTGAATTACATAAAAAATTATGGTCGATTGCGAATGATTTAAGAGGGAACATGGATGCGAGTGAATTCCGCAATTACATTTTAGGCTTGATTTTCTATCGCTTCTTATCTGAAAAAGCGGAACAAGAATATGCAGATGCCTTGTCAGGTGAAGACATCACGTATCAAGAAGCATGGGCAGATGAAGAATACCGTGAAGACTTAAAAGCAGAATTAATTGATCAAGTCGGTTACTTCATTGAGCCACAAGATTTATTCAGCGCGATGATTCGTGAAATTGAAACGCAAGATTTCGATATCGAACATCTGGCGACGGCAATTCGTAAAGTTGAAACATCAACACTAGGTGAAGAAAGTGAAAATGACTTTATCGGACTGTTCAGCGATATGGATTTGAGTTCAACGCGACTAGGTAACAATGTCAAAGAACGTACTGCACTAATTTCCAAAGTCATGGTTAACCTTGACGACTTACCATTCGTTCACAGCGACATGGAAATTGATATGTTAGGTGATGCATATGAATTCCTAATCGGGCGCTTTGCGGCGACAGCGGGTAAAAAAGCAGGCGAGTTCTATACACCACAACAAGTATCTAAGATACTGGCGAAGATTGTCACAGACGGTAAAGATAAATTACGTCATGTGTACGACCCAACATGTGGTTCCGGTTCATTGTTGTTACGTGTTGGTAAAGAAACGCAAGTGTATCGTTATTTCGGACAAGAACGTAACAATACTACATACAACTTAGCACGCATGAATATGTTATTACATGATGTGCGTTATGAGAACTTCGAGATCCGTAATGATGACACATTGGAAAATCCAGCCTTTTTAGGCCATACATTTGATGCGGTTATTGCGAACCCACCGTATAGTGCGAAATGGACAGCAGATTCAAAATTTGAAAATGATGAACGATTCAGTGGTTACGGCAAACTTGCGCCAAAATCAAAAGCAGACTTTGCCTTTATTCAACACATGGTACATTACTTAGATGATGAAGGTACGATGGCAGTTGTACTACCACATGGTGTCTTATTCCGTGGTGCCGCAGAAGGTGTCATTCGTCGTTATTTAATTGAAGAAAAGAACTACTTAGAAGCCGTGATTGGGTTACCAGCGAACATTTTCTATGGAACAAGTATTCCAACATGTATCCTTGTATTTAAAAAATGTCGCCAACAAGACGACAACGTATTATTTATCGATGCATCCAATGATTTTGAAAAAGGAAAAAATCAAAACCATTTAAGCGATGCCCAAGTCGAACGTATTATTGACACATATAAGCGTAAAGAAACGATTGATAAATACAGTTACAGTGCGACATTACAAGAGATTGCCGATAACGATTACAACCTAAACATACCGAGGTATGTCGATACATTCGAAGAAGAAGCACCGATTGATTTAGATCAAGTCCAACAAGATTTGAAAAATATCGATAAAGAAATCGCAGAAATTGAACAAGAAATTAATGCATACCTGAAAGAACTTGGGGTGTTGAAAGATGAGTAATACACAAAAGAAAAATGTGCCAGAGTTGAGATTCCCAGGGTTTGAAGGCGAATATTCTTTAGACATTTTTGGAAATCTAGCAACGAATAAGAGTGATAAATTTAACCCTCAAAATGAGAATGCAAGTATTGATATAGAATTGGATTGTATTGAACAAAATACGGGTCGATTAATTAAAATTTATAATTCAAAAGAATTTTCAAGTCAAAAAAATAAATTCAATCCACAAAATGTTTTGTATGGGAAGCTCAGACCATATTTGAATAAGTATTATTTTACAAAAAAAAGTGGAGTGTGTTCATCAGAAATATGGGTTTTGAAATCAACGAAAGAAGATAAATTATTGAATTTATTTCTATATTATTTTATACAAACAAAACGATATTCTGATGTTGCTAGTAAATCGGCTGGGTCTAAGATGCCAAGGGCTGATTGGGGTTTAATAGAAAATATAAGAGTATATTTTCCAGAATTATGTGAACAGCAAAAAATCGGCGAATTCTTCAGCAAACTCGACCGACAAATTGAATTAGAAGAACAAAAGCTTGAATTACTTCAACAACAGAAAAAATGCTATATGCAGAAAATTTTCTCACAGGAATTACGATTCAAAGACGATAATGGTAATGATTATCCAGAGTGGGAAGAGAAGAAGTTAGGTGAATTATCACAAATTGTACGAGGTGCTTCTCCTAGACCTATTAAAGATCCTAAATGGTTTAACAAGGAATCAGACATAGGATGGTTAAGAATTTCTGATGTAACAGACCAAAACGGGAAAATCTATCATTTGGAACAAAAGTTATCAATTGAGGGTCAAGAAAAAACAAGGGTTTTACTAACAACACATTTATTATTAAGTATTGCGGCAAGTATTGGAAAACCTGTAATGAATTTTGTGAAAACGGGAGTTCATGATGGATTTTTAATATTTTTAAATCCTAAGTTTAATATATTCTTTATGTACTATTGGCTTGATTATTTCAAGGAGAAATGGAGTAAATACGGTCAACCAGGTAGTCAGGTTAATTTGAATTCAGAAATTGTCAAATCTCAGACACTGAATATGCCAAGCAATCATGAACAAGAAAAAGTGGGACTGTTTTTTAGTAGAAATGAAAAACTAATTGAATTGCAGCAAGAAAAAATAATGTATCTTAAGCGACGTAAGCAGGCTTTAATTTTAAAAATGTTTATATAATAGTATTAAATATGATATTTAGTTCAGCATAGAATATAAGGAAACATAAATCCCTTCACTATTAGTTTAGCGAGGGGATTTTCGTTATGTATAAAAAAGAACAGATAAATTAATAATTTCTCAATATCATCCATTTATCTTCAATGTATTTAATAGGGTCTCAAATTTTTGTTTAAGATTTTCGTTATTGTTTTTGAGTTTATTTATACTTTGTTGGGCTGCTTCGCTTGCTTTCCCTTCAAATGTACCTTCTAAACTTTGCGAAGAATTATTAATTGTTTCAATGATTTCATTTAATGTTTGAGATTTTAATGCTACATTATTTTTAGCATTGCTAACCATATTATCAGTACTATTACGCATTTCTTGCTTTAATTGTTGTAATCTAGCTTCTTCTTGACTTTTCTTTGCATCTTTTGAGCTCATATAAATTACCCTCTTTAACTAAATAGTCCAAAAACATCGCTTTCTTCTAAATCTTTTTCTTCGAATTTATTTGCAGCAAATTCTAGTTTTTCAGCAAATTGTAGCAAGTCTTTTTTGTTTTGATCTAATGCCTGAATTAAGTCATCCATTAAACCACTATTATAAAACTTGAAATTACCCGAACTTCCCTCAACTGATAAAATCTCCATATACTGTTCAAGATCGTTAGGTGTTATAAATTCATGTGAACCGCTTAGAAGCTCTGATTGATATTTATCTAAAATACGATTAGCCCCTGACATTGTTTCTTCTCTATATTCATCCAATGCAGTAATTATTTGTGTATACAAAAATAGTCTATCACGAATTGTGCTAGCGATATTACGCACTTCATCAGGCTGAATTTTTACTTTTTTGCCTGAATTTTTGGAACTACTTTTGGTTTTTTTAACAGAGATTTTCTTTTCTGCTTTTAATTTTTTACTATCGCCTCTTTTGGGAATTAATGGTTCGTCCTCATCATTTAATTCATCATCAAAAGGATTTAAATCAATGCTTAAATCTTCTTTTTGTTTATTATTAAATCCTTCTATATCAAGGTCATTTGATTCGAATAATTTATCTTTTTTATTGAGAATAGCAAAAGGATCAAAATCATTTTCACTTGGTCTATTTAATATAGAACTATCGATTTTGAAAGAGTCGAAAAATCTGCTATTTATACCAAATGGGTCAAATAACTGAAATCTATTATTAAGAAATGGGTCATGATTAAATTGTTCAAGTTCTGGCATTTCCTTCACTGTACCATCCGCATCGAAATCATTGTATGATTCAATTGTGTGTTGACCAATTAAAGGAAGAGCAGTTATAAATCCATCATAATGTGGCATTACAATTATATTTTCACCAATTGGATGATCGAAGAAGTTAAAGTTATTAATAGGATCATCAAAATGGCCAATATTGCGTATTTTTGAATCATATACACCATTATCAATGTCTTTTTTAAAGTCGCCAGTAAATGAATGGTATACGTTAGGTGCTGCAAACGTTGTACCGTTATCCAGATTATGTTTTATTAAATTATATTGAGCTAAAAACGCACCTAAACTATGTCCTAATGGGTGAATTTCACTATCTGGATATTTCTTTTTAACTGATTCAGTAAAAGCATCACTTTCGTCCATTTGAGTCGGTGCAAACTTAGCTGCCCATAGATCACCGAAAAGTGCTTTATTATTTAAATTAGAAGAAAAACTAAAAAGGTCATTTTTATCTTTTATTGTATTGTATTTTTTGTGAATAGTTGAGTTTTTTAAATCTTTATAATGATTATTAATTTTTAGATTATTTGTGTTATGATGAATGGGAAGTTGTAAATCAGTACGAATATCATTTAGACTATATGGGTCAGTGCCAGCGTAACCTATTAAAAGTTGACTCTTATCAACTTTACCTTTGATTACTGGAGCGAAAACATATGCTCTAAACCCATTCTGGGTGTCGTCGCGTTTTTCGATGACTTTGTATTGTTTTTTATTTGAAAATGTATATACCTCATCAACTGATAACTTATCATATGAATTTTCGGATAACATTCTTGCATCGCTATCTCTTAATAACATGTGGAACACTCCTTATAAAAAATAAAAAAGAGGTAATAATAAAAATGAAAAAATATATCAAACTACTTATTATAGTAATTATAACATGTTTAATTATAGTAGGGTATTTGTTACACAAAAGTAAAAAAGAACATTATATTGAGACACAAGAAAAGCGAATAGATTTGTATTTTAAATATAATCTTAACAATTATCATTCAATGAAAGTTACAAGTTTTAAAAAGAATCCAATGGGGGGTTATTTTATAAAAGGCTTTGTCAATAATAAAAAAAATTATAAATTTGATGCTGTGATATTTTCTGATACTAATAAACAATTTAAAGGAGATTTAGGTTATAAAGAGGATGAAATAGGTGAATTATTTAGAGAAAAAAATGCTAATGACCGATTAACTGTCGATGAAATAATTGAAAAAGAACACTTGGACAAAAGTGAATATGAAGCCGAGCCACCGTTATTTTTCTTTTCAGGTCCACTTGAATAAATAATATGAATAGATTAGATAATTTAATGATTTATATTTTAAAGGAAACTAAATCTATATTAAAGAATATGTAAAACTAAAATTTACTAATGTTAAAACCATTAGTCATATGGGTTGCAACGTTTTTACATTCATCGTAATACTCTGTATGCTTCATTAATTTAAAATGTTCGTCAATAAATCCAATGAAAAGGAGATGGGTTTTTTGAATAAAAAACCTCTTGTGATTGTATTTATAATTATAATATTGATTCTAGGCGGAATCTTTTTGAAGATGAAATATGATGAAATGAAATATTATGATGAGCAAAAAGAAAGAATCATATTATTTATGAAATATAATGTTAAAGGGTTTAAAGAAATACAATTCGAGGAACAAAAAGAAAACCCAATGGATGGTTATTCTATTAGTGGTTATATAAATAATGATAGAAAGTTATCATTTACAGCTGGCATAAGATCTATTGATGATTTTCAATTTGATACCGATATTTCTTATCCAGGTGAATTGGGTAGAAAATTTATTAAAAATCCTAAGTCAGTTTCTGAAATAAAGAAAGAGCAAAATACGTCCAATAAATAATAGTTCATATTGTGATGAATCAAAAATATAAGTCATTAGATGAATTTAAATATGATATAAAATCTTGCAATGCTTATAAAATCTCGACACTATAAAAATAGTATAGTGCCGAGTTTTTATTAATTATTTAGTTAATTCAAAGTTTACACCGGCCTCATTAGAGTTTGTGACACTTTTATTAATTAAAGTGTAACCTGCAATTGAAATTTTTGATTCTATATTTGAAGCTGTATTTGTAGTTTCAGGATTATAGAAGCTACATTCATATGTTTTATCATCTTTCTTTTTAATTACAAACATACCTTTGGCTTTAACTTCGACTTTAGTACCATTAATGTCAAAAGTTTTAGTACTATCACTATAATTAACCCCAGCAAATATGCCATCATTATCTTTTATTACATGAAAATCTTCATCTTGTTTAATAATATTTACAATATTATTCTTCGATTTAAAATCACTTTTTGTTAAACCAGGATACAAAACATATGCATATTTACTGTCTGATGTATTATGTGTTTGAGTTACTTCGTAATAATCATCATTTTTTTGAGTGTTGCTTTGACTGTTGTTAATATCTTTCCACTTGCCAATATGTGTTTCTTTTTTTACAGATATTTTTGGCTTGTCTAAGAAATGGTAACCAATGTTCTTTTTAGTATCGCTGGACTCTAAAAAGACGGAATGGGTTTCCTGAGTATTATCATTTGAAGTAGTATTTTCAATATCATCTTTATATAATTTATACTCATTTGCTTTACGATTTTCAATCGTTGTAATTGGATTTTCTGATGAACCAGTACTTTTAATGCCAGTTCCTAAGAAGACAATTTTATCGTTTAATATGAAATATGATTTTTTGGCAGTTAAAGTTTTGTCCTGATTTTCATAATCCATACCAATGCTAGCATGTTGTTCATCGAATTTTGTTCCGCCTACAAAGGAATTATCATTCTTAGTATTTGTAGATGGCATATCATTTAAAGTAGTAGTACCTGGAAGACGAGTCATATCGGCTGTTGCCCAGAAGTTATCACGATAGTGTTTGACATCGCTGTTATATAAATAAGACATGCCTGCACCGGTGTGCCAACCTTTTAAGTTCTCTCCATTGATACTTTCGTAACGTGCGACATTTTTCGATGTCATACTTAATCCAAATGCAAAGTCTAATTCTTTGTTGTGATAGGTGACACGATCCATGTCATTATATATTTTAAGTTGTTGTGTTAAACCGTTAGTAGAAATAGTGCTGTCTTCAATTAAAGACTTCATTTTGCTTATATCTGAATAAGAGCTTAAATAATCGTTTTGTTTATAACTTGAATCAGATTTAACAGAAGTTTTAACGATTTGCTTATATTTAGCTTTTGTTGACTCATCCATGGCATCACTTAATCTCAACAATGATTTCATTACAGTTGCAGATGCTGAGTGACTCGTTTCATTTTCACGGCTAATGGCTCTACCACGTGATAAATCCATCATTTCACCTTTATAAATGAGTGGCATAAATCCTTCATCAATCCACGACTTTAATGTTGTATCATTTTGATTACTATCTTTAAAAGGTGTTTCTTTTATCATCGGCATCATTTGAGAAATCCCCTCTAAGAGTACAACGCCATAAGCACCAGTGTATGGGACATCTTTATGGTCGATATATGAACCATCTTTATAAAATCCATTACGTTCTTTATCAGTGGCAGAATCTTGAACGTAAGTGAAGACTTTATTAAATGAATCTATTGAATTTTTCATCATATCTTTATCTTCTTCGATAATACTTTCTAAAAGTTTTACTTTAGAAATGTCTACTAAATTTCCGCCTTTAGCTTGTTCAGGTTTTCCTACAGAAGATAATATTTTGTCACTATCTGGGGCGAAAGTTTTAATAGGGGCAGTGTATTTTTTCTTTTCATCACTTGAAATATCACCATTCAGTAATATTAGGGTATTTGTTAATGCTCTAGGTGTTCCAATTTCATAATCCCACCAATTTAAAGCTTTTTTCTTTGATGAATCAGTTATTTTAAAATTCTCAGTCAATTCTTTTACTTTTTTATCTGGCTCTTTTCCATAGGCATTTTCATGCAGCCAGTCAAGTGCATCTTTCACTTTCTTCTTGTTTTCATCTGTTTTTAACTTAGTATCTTTATGCTTCATCGCTTCTGCGATTTTCTCAATATTACGATAGGTACGAGTCATATCCGCAGACTTCGTATCTAAATCTTTTGAGTTTTCCCACAAGTATTTCCTATCACTTTCAGTTTTCATTTCCTTGAGTAATTTCTCTGCCTCTTTCTCCGTAGCATCAAACTTCTTCTTCATATCTGGATTATTCTCATCATACTTATCATAACCATAGTTAACGTCCAGCCATGTGTTCCTCAACTTTTCATAATCTGGCGTTTGAACATTCGTATCAGCCACAGCGATTTGATGTTTATCAATACTTCTGAATTCACCACCATTCAAAGTAATCACTCCGGCCATTAATAACGTAATGGTGGATAATTTTTGCCATTTCTTCATTTTATATGTCATTGACATGTCTCCTTTTTGTGTTGCGCGTGCGCAATTAATATTATGATTAATTAATAATTTAACTTTCCAAAGGATTGGAAAATTCGTTGATGCATGGAAACTATCAGTCACCATGAGATTTATTTAGTATCTATAAATGTAAAGAAATTAAAATTAGAAAATTAAATATTAACAATCTTATCGATTATAGCATTTTAAATAATTAATTTATACAATATTTAAAATAATTAAAATTGATGTAATGTAAAATGTTAGAAATGAGACAAATTTTGTTTTAAGTAATAAAATGGTAAGTGAACCTAAGAAGATATTTATTTATATTTATAATAAGATTGCTATTTTATATATAATGCGAAATGCAAAGCTGCGCGATTTTATGTATTTATTACTATGTCAAGCGAATAATTATTAAAAGTATTTTGAAACAACGCATTATAAGAGGAATATACGGAACATTGAAAAAAGATAGCATGTCAAAGTAAATTGTTTTTTGAAATCTAAAATCTATAAGAAATAAATACTACAATAGGGGGTTAAAATGAAAAAGAGATGTGTATTTGTGGTAGTTGTTGCAATATTAATAGGCCTAATTGTTATTGCTTATGCGCATAATAAACAAATAAAGGCTCATTACATTGAGACACAAGAAAAACGAATCGATTTGTATTTTAAGCATAATCTTAACAATTATAAAAATATGAAGGTGACAGATTTTCATAAAACTCCGATGGGTGGGCATTTCATTGTAGGTTATATAAATGATGATAAAAAATATAAATTCCAAGCAAGTATAGATTCGGGAAGCAATAATCAATATCAGAAAGATATTGGTTACCATGAAGATAAATTAGGCAAATTATTCAAAGAAAAAGACCCTAAATATAAACTCTCAGTCGATGAAATAATTGAAAAAGAACACTTAGACAAAAGTGAATATGAAGCCGATCCACCGTTATTCTTCTTTTCTGGGAGATTAGAGTGATGAAAAAGAAATATATCTTAATAATAGTTGTAGTAATTATAATAGGTTTGGTAGTTATTGCATATGCGCATAATAAGCAAATTAAAGACCATTACATTGAAATACAAGAAAAGAGAATAGATTTATATTTTAAATATAACCTTAATAATTATCATTCAATGAAAATTACTAGTTTTAAAAAGACGCCTATGGGTGGCTATATTGTGGATGGATATGTTAATCACAACAAAAATTATGATTTTAAAGTTCTCATCTCTGCAACTGACAATCATCAATTTGAAGATAGCATAGGATACGATGATAAGACATTTGGTAAATTATTTAAAGAAAAAGACCATAAAAATGAATTAAAATCTACAGACATTATAAAAAAAGAACACTTGGACAAAAGTGATTATGAAGCCGATCCACCGTTATTCTTCTTTTCTGGGAGATTAGAGTGATGAAAAAGAAATATATTTTAATAATAGTTAGTGTAATTTTAATAGGTATGATAGTTATTGCATATGCACATAATAAACAAAAAAAGACCATTACATTGAAACGCAAGAAAAGAGAATAGATTTATTTTTTAAGTATAACTTGAATCATTATAAGTCACTTAAAGTAACGAGATTTAAAAAGTCGCCAATGGACAGTTATTTTATAGGTGGTTATATAAATAACAATAAAGATTATGAATTTCAAGCTTTTATTAATGTAGGTGGTAGAAAGCAATTTCAAAGAGATATAGGATATGACGAAGAAAAACTTGGAAAACTATTGAAAGAGCAAGAAATAAAAAATTGGAAAACCGTCGATCAAATAATTAAAAATGAACATTTAGATAAAAGTGAATATGAAGCCGAACCGCCGTTGTTTTTCTTTTCAGGATCGTTGGATTAGATTCGGTTGTATGGTGTAATAAAAATTATTATTATCCTCACAATCATTAAAGGACAAGAGTATTTAAAAAAAGATCATTACATAACATACAAAAAGTGACTATTACGAATACCAAAATTAATAATACTCGCTTTTTTGTATATATAATTGATTAAAACTATAGCTATACAGATAAACAGAACAATCTCTAAATTTAATAAGATAAACTCTTTTGACCATATATCAGATGTAGTCTTATTAAATAGATTTAAGAAATTTCCAACAGGCGGTATAAAAAATAGCAAGAACTTTAGTACTGGATAACTTTGAACAGTAATTAGGGACAACTTTCTTTACAGATGACTAGTCTATTAAAATGAATCAGCTTTTTTGAGAATTATTTTACTTAGACTGGTACTCTATAGTTTCTCAAATATCTTGTATTTTAATTTGACGAATTCAATTTAAGAGGATAGACACTCTTTGTTCAAGCATTAATAAAATCGCCTACATTTAAAATTAAACAACCCTTTAAAGGAGTTTTTTAAATAAAGCTAGGCGACTCATTATTGAGTTGATCAAATATCATTGAAACCAGAGCAAGTCTATAAAATATTTGTAACTGTTATTACTTTATCATCCTCTTTTTCAAAATAAAGTATATCTTCTTTATATTCATCCTCTAAATGTAAGTATTCTATTTCTTCCATTTCCCAAGTTGCTATATGTCGCAATGTTTAGTTGTCTAACTTCCGATATTGAACGCATCAGTCCAATTTGGCATAGAGCACTCTTTAGTTCTTGATGTTTCTCTTTAAAACCTTGCATATTTTACAAAAAGAAAAATTAGCAGTATAATTGAAATAACGAAAATAAGTATTTACTTATACACCAATCCCCTCACTATTTGCGGTAGTGAGGGGATTTTTATTGGTGCGGGGCAATTAGTGTTATTTCTGCACTAATAGGAGGTTTAGTTGGCGCAGGTGTTGGTAGTTTCCTTGGATCTATAGCTGCATCGAATATTGATACTAGTAAGGGAATATATTTAAAATTAAAAACTAAAAAGAATGCAGCCGGGGAATACGTTCTGATAGGAGAAAAATGGGGATATCAGTAAGGGTGATTTTATGGATAGATTAAAATATTCACTTAAAGTTGGAATTTTAGCATTATTATTATTTTGTACTTTAAATTATTTAGTTCCAATGCAAAGCAATGCTTTTTCAATAATTATATATTCGGCAATTTTTGCTGTGTTACTTATGCTTTTAGTTTATATATTTTTAGGAATTTTAAAGAAATGACATGAAACAAATTAGCATTGGCTATGAAAAAATCTATGAGGATAGAATTTTTCATAGCCATTTTTTAAAAGAGCAAGAAATAAAAAATTGGAAAACCGTCGATCAAATAATTAAAAATGAACACTTAGTTAAAAGTGATTATGAAGCAGAACCACCTTTGTTCTTCTTTTCGGGATCGTTGGATTAGATTCGGTTGTACAGTATAATGAAAAATATTATAATAAATTTATAAAAAAGGTATTTTATTTTGAAATCATGTCCCTTCGTTACATATAGTAGTGGAGGGGTTTTATTTTAATAATGTTTACACCTATAGTTTTAAATTTATTAAATAATGTAGGTTCGATTTTTAAGTTAGGTAGGGGAATCAATTGAAAGTTATTGAGAAAGTTCATTATGAAGATATTTTAGAACCAGAAATAGTTCAATTAATTCAGTCATTAGTTAAGGACAAAATGGATCAACTTTTTATTACTTCTGAACATTTTGCTATTGACATAGACAAGGTATTATTTCAACTTAATTTAAAAGTTAAATATATTAAAATGGAGAGTAATACTTCGGGTTATTTAAGTGGAAGAACGATTTATATCAATAATAATCTCTCGATTAATAATACAAGATTTTCAATAGCTCGTGAACTCGGCCGTTATTTATACAAAATTAAAGATAACAACGATAATAGTCTAAAGAATTTACATGAAATGATTTATGAAAGCGACGTAAATCAGTTTTCAGTCGACTTACTTATGCCTGAAAAGCAAATAGAGGCATTAGTCTATAATTTTTATGAAGTCAATAATATCAATCTAAATTCTGGTTTATCTGAAAAAGAACGAAACAAACTATTGAACCTTATATCAACTAAGTTGGAAGTTTCGAAAGTAGCTGCTGGATTAAGGCTGTATAATTTAGGAATACATATTTGATAAATATCAGAAAATCTAGTCGATTTATTAAAACCAAAAGAAAACTAATACAATTCAAGACCATGCAAACTCATTTATAAACATTGTCCGTTTAAAGATTGGTATGCATGGTCTATTTTTATAAAATATATTTAATTACAGGTTTAAACATCTATAACAAAATCCCAACAGCAAAAAATAAATCTACATTAATCATTTATCGCGACTCAAGGAAATCATATATTTCTATTCCTTCTAACATATCGTCAATTTTAATGAGTAATTTCTCAACTAATATTCCAGGCAAATAGGCACGTGCTTTGGTGGCTTGCATCCATGCTGGTTTTGGATTATATTCGCCAATGTACCAATCAATGACTGTTGGTTTGATCATTTGACATAATCCAGCTACGCCAAATTGGCCATGGGATTCTTTTGTAATAATTGCATGTAAAATTAAATGCTCGATTAAATCGCAGTAAACTAAGTTTTCTTTCTTTTGATAGTTGTATGAGTACTTAAATTCGGAAATGAATCTTAGGTCAGATAAGTTTTGGAATTTGTCTTCACTTATGTGATGACAGTATAATCCTTCGCTAGCTTTAGAGTATTTTCCTTTTGAAATACTTTTGATTTCTCCATTTAAAAATCGCGTGTATGATTTTTCCTTATAATAATCATCGGTTACAGCGCCATATTTATTTAAAAGGTATGCTACAGCTTGCGAGTAAGTAGCGTCTAATAATTGACTATATTCATTATATTTAGCTGTATATTCGTTTTTCTCCACTTCAATATACCTCTTTTCAAACTTTATGATATGAAATGCTTGTAATTTACAAAGAATAAAATCAGTACTCACGTAGTTACATTCGACTTTTATATGTCTATTACTCTTGTATAATACGCCAATTGATTAATATTTTGTCATTGAATTCCACATTTTTGTATTGATTTAATAGTTCTTCAGTTCTTTGTAAACAGACTGTAACTGTATCTTCAATTGATAAATTAAATGCTGCAAAGTCTTCTAACTCTGTCCCTTTGTGAATTAAATTGATAATGTCTGGTTTCACACCTAGGGAAGAGAGTGTTTCCATCATATAAGGTGTAAAGAGCGTATGCTCTGCATTGTCGATTGAAATAATACCGAGTTTAAGTTGATTAAAAAGACCATGCATAGTCATTAAGGTGTATTTTTCAAGTTGTTGTATATTCTCAAATGTTATCATAGTTTTTCTCCTAAAAATTACAATTAATCAAAGTATACCCTTATTTAACTTTAGTTTCTGCTGAATTTTTTGCATGGTTATCATGTTTTTCTACTTTATTATCAGCATTTTTATCACTTTTATCATCGACTTTTTGATTTGGTATGTCATTTTGAATTGCTTTGTTATTATCATTGTCATGATGTTGAATGTCTTCTGACTCACCATCTGTTTCATCATGATCACTCATACCTGGGTTGTATTTAGGGCTTCTCTTTTTAAATGCTTCAAATTCTTCTTTATCTTTTTCTGACATATCATCAAAAGTATTAATAATCTTACCATTGTGTCGATTAACAATAGCGCAACGTTTTAAAGGTGTGCCAACTGCATCGCGGACTAGATGTTCAACATAATATTCATGTTCATTGCTTCGTTCAAGATTTGTTTTATAATTTAATGTTTGATATTCATTAACGCCTCTAGCTTTATAATTGTTTCGAACGATATCTTCGGCTTCTTGTGGTGTCATTTGCTTGTCTGTATTTGACTGTGTAGTGTTGTCAGTTTGTTGCGTCTTTTTATTAGTGTCATTTGATTTACTATTATTTTCTTTATGTTGATTAGCTCCACAGGCAGTTAATAGTGACAATGATAATGTGATTGCAACGATAGCTTTGAATTTCATTTTTTTATCTCCTTGATTTGATTATGTATAATTAATTTTTCCGTAAAAGAAGGGTAGCCGAACTACCCTGAAATTTTATTCTGTTGAAGCGTCGTACATGCTATCTTCATTGTGAATATTTTGACTAGGTGGTGCTTCACTAGTGGTAGGTTTGCTATGGGGCATAGGCTCTACAGGAGCAGTTTCTTCATTAGATTCACTTTTTTCTACACTAGATTTATCACTTTTAGACGTATTCTGCTTATCTTCATCTTTACTAGACTGTTCATTTTCTTCAGAATCATTATTTGCACTAGAAGTTGTAGCAGGTGTAGTAGCCGAAGCTTCATAACTTACATTATCGCTATTTGAACTCGCAACAGCTACTTCTGTATCTTGCTTGTCTTTTTTAGATTTTGATGTTTTTTTAGCATCGGATAAATCAAATGTAATTTTCTTAACGCTAAATAAACTAGAAATAACTTCTAATTTTTTATCTTTTGCGTTGGCTATGTTTTCTGACACATCGAAAACAATTTTACCTTGTGCAGTGCTATCAGGATTTATACGCTGTAAGAAAAATGAATTTTCTATACTACCATTGTCACTTTGATTAGCAGACATTGAACCTGTATTATCTGCTTCAAATGTTTTATCACCGGATTTTAACTTAAACATTGAACTATCAATTGTTAACGCTTCTTTACCTTTGTTTTTAATTGTCACATCAGCAACGACAAATGTACCTTTAGCGTTTGTTGGTGCAAGAGACGGTCCTACAGATTTCATAGTTTCCACTGAATTTACAGTGATTTCAAGGTCGCCATTTTTAACAGTTTCACCGATTTTATGGGTTTTGTTCGTTTCTTTAGAACTATTTCCGCCAAGGTTACCTGTAATACCAGCTGTACAAGCTGAAATACCGATGATAATTAAAATAAATAATACTAGACAACCACCACAGCCCCAGAACCATCCTTTTTTAGATTTCTTTTGTCCGTATTGCTGGTTCTGTTGGTTTTGTTGATTTTGGAAAGCTTGGAATTGTTCCCATTGTCTTCGCTCTTCTTCGCTTTTGAATTGATTGTTCATGCCTAAAAAATCTCCCTCATTATTTACTATGTGATTAGTGCATAAAGCTAAATACAATTTGAATTCAATTCGCTTGTTGTTTAATATTTATCAGGTTCACATGCACGTTTATCTTTATCTCTATCTAAATGTGGTCGATATGCTGGATGATCGGCAGTGACACCATTCGGATATACTTGTCTAAGTTGCTTACAATTAGCAAATGATTGTTGCGTGTTTGTTTCAGTTGATGGTGAGGTCTTAGGTTGCGTGGATTGATGCTGGTTACTTGATTGTTGCTTTTCTTTTAAATCATCTTTCAAGTCGTCTTGTGATTTATCTTCTGCAACGTTTGGTGTGTTAATATCATCGTCTGATTGATCTTTTGTTGTTATTTCATCAATTTCATGTTGATTATTTTCAGTATTTTCATTTGCGGGTACTTCTTCGGTTGATTGTAAATCCTCATCTGTTGCTGTTTCTGATTTTTCCTCAGGCTTATCTTCATTTTTATTTTCATCTTTTTGAGTTAATTGCGTTTTTGATGATTGATTACTAGTGGAATTGTCATTATTACTAAACATCATTGAACAGGCTGATAATAAGATTATTAATAAAATAAAAGAAATAAGGCAACCGCCGCATCCTTTTAACATGCCGCGTCTTTCAGAATTTTTAACAGATTGGTTTTGATTCTTGTTGTTCTCTGTATTCAAAGGTAAATCTCCTCTATATTTATATGTTATTTTCATGATTTACTACATAAAACCTGGATGCATTTAAGAGGGAGTTATTAAGTGTAAAACGCTTTCACTATATCACATAATCATATTTTACCAAATTAGTAGTGGAAATACTTTAATTTTTTTCAAAACTTTAAAAATATTTTTGGGTTGTAGAAGTGTTAATTTAATAATTGTAAAGTTGTATTGCAACTCAAAATGACACGAACATGACAACATAATTTAACAAAATAATAATTTCTATTTGATATAATATATTGTATTTATTTTTAGAGGTGTTGCTTTTGAAAAAGTTTTTAAGATTCAAGGGGATGAAAATATGTTTAATGCTATATCTACTGATTTTTTTAAGTAGTTGTGGCACAAATAATAAAATAGTAGACCAACGATTTGAAATACAACAACATAATGAAACAATAGGTAGTATTTACTTTTCAGCAGACTATGCACATATAAGAGGTATAGAAAAAGGCACTGTAAAATATTTCGTAGACAAAGTAGGCAGCAAACGTTACTTATTTATTGAATATATTCCGGATAATGTATTGAATTGCAAGCCGGACTTTTGGAAAACGTTAAAATATAAAAAGGACAAGGTAACATATTATGTATATCTCATTGAAAATTTAGATGATGAAGTATTCCATTTAAGTGCATTACAAGACATGAATCGTATACCAATTGACATTGCAGATGATGTGGCAACAATGGGTAAATCACCACATCAAAATGACAGAATGACACTAAAATTAAATAAAAATAACTGATAATAGTAGACGAATGATATAACGATATGTATTGAGCATTATAACAATCATATCAATGCATCAATTCGTCTACTTTTTTATATTTTTAAACATAACCACTGCTAGAATGTCATAAAATCGTTATAATTATAATGTAAATGATTTTGGAGGAATAGCGCATGGACTTTTGGTTATATAAACAAGCACAACAAAATGGACATCATATTGCGATAACAGACGGTCAAGAATCTTATACTTATCAAAATTTATACTGTGAAGCGAGTCTATTGGCTAAAAGACTCAAGGCTTATCAACAATCTCGTGTCGGGCTATACATAGATAATTCGATTCAATCGATCATTTTAATACATGCATGTTGGTTGGCAAATATTGAAATTGCGATGATTAATACAAGGTTGACACCTAATGAGATGACGAATCAGATGAGGTCAATCGATGTACAATTGATTTTTTGTACCTTGCCACTGGAATTGCGAGGGTTTCAAATTGTATCGTTGGATGATATTGAATTCGCTGGAACTGATATTACAATGAACGGTTTGTTGGACAACACAATGGATATCCAATATGATACATCGAATGAAACTGTGGTGTCGAAAGAGTCGCCGTCCAACATATTAAATACATCATTTAATTTAGATGACATTGCATCGATTATGTTTACATCAGGAACAACGGGCCCTCAAAAAGCGGTGCCACAAACGTTTCGTAATCATTATGCCAGTGCAATCGGATGTAAAGAGAGCTTGGGATTTGATCGTGACACTAATTGGCTATCTGTCTTGCCGATTTATCATATTTCGGGTCTCAGTGTACTTTTAAGAGCTGTTATTGAAGGGTTTACTGTGCGCATTGTTGATAAATTCAATGCCGAACAAATTTTAACGATGATAAAAAATGAACGCATCACACACATTTCGCTTGTGCCACAAACTTTAAATTGGCTTATGCAACAAGGTTTACATGAACCTTATGATTTACAAAAGATATTACTCGGCGGTGCTAAATTATCTGCCACTATGATAGAGACGGCATTACAATATAACCTGCCAATTTATAATTCATTTGGTATGACTGAGACATGTTCACAATTTTTAACAGCAACACCGGAAATGTTGCATGCACGTCCTGACACTGTAGGGATGCCAAGTGCCAATGTTGACGTAAAAATTAAAAATCCTAATAAAGAAGGTCATGGAGAATTAATGATTAAAGGTGCCAATGTGATGAATGGATATTTGTATCCAACAGATTTAACGGGTACGTTTGAAAATGGTTATTTTAATACGGGTGACATTGCTGAAATAGATTATGAAGGTTATGTCATGATTTATGACCGACGTAAAGATTTAATTATTAGTGGCGGTGAAAATATTTATCCATATCAAATTGAAACGGTAGCGAAGCAATTTCCAGGTATCATTGACGCAGTATGTGTAGGGCATCCTGATGATACTTGGGGCCAAGTGCCTAAATTATATTTTGTCAGTGAAAGTGACATTTCAAAGGCACAATTGATTGCATATTTATCACAACATTTAGCGAAATATAAAGTACCGAAACACTTTGAAAAGGTTGATACTTTACCATATACATCAACAGGTAAATTACAAAGAAATAAGTTGTATAGAGGATGATTTGATGAAGTTGACAGCTTTGCATTTTTATAAATATAGTGAGCCATTTAAGTCACAAATTGTAACACCGAAAGTCACTTTAACGCATCGTGATTGTTTGTTTATCGAATTGATTGATGATAAAGGGAATAGATATTTCGGGGAATGTAACGCTTTTCAAACAGATTGGTATGATCATGAAACAATTGCTTCAGTGAAACATGTAATTGAGCAATGGTTCGAAGATAATAGAAATAAATCATTTGAAACGTATGAAGCAGCACTAAAATTAGTAGATTCATTGGAAAATACGCCTGCTGCAAGGGCAACTATTGTCATGGCATTGTATCAAATGTTTCATGTACTGCCTTCATTTTCAGTAGCATATGGAGCGACAGCGAGCGGCTTATCAAATAAACAACTAGAGTCATTGAAAGCAACAAAGCCGACCAGAATTAAATTAAAATGGACGCCTCAAATCATGCATCAAATTAGAGTGTTACGGGTATTAGACTTTCACTTTCAATTGGTTATAGATGCAAATGAGTCCTTGGATTGTCAAGATTTCACACAGTTACAGTTATTAGCGCGTGAACAGGTTCTTTATATCGAAGAGCCATTTAAAGATATCTCCATGCTTGATGACGTAGTGGATGGAACAATACCTCCAATTGCTCTAGATGAAAAGGCGACATCATTGTCGGACATAATTAATTTGATAGAATTATACAATGTGAAAGTTGCTGTATTAAAACCATTTCGTCTAGGTGGCATTGATAAAGTGCAAACGGCAATTGATACTTTGAAAAGTCATGGTGTAAAAGTTGTTATTGGCGGCATGTACGAATATGGTTTAAGCCGTTATTTTACAGCGATGCTTGCTCGTAAAGGTGATTATCCAGGAGATGTTACACCAGCAGGTTATTATTTTGAACAAGATGTGGTGGCGCATTCAGGCATATTAAAAGAGGGGCGACTCGAATTTCGCCCCCCTTTAGTGGATATAACTCAATTACAACCATATTAATGGTTATGTTTATGTGAATGCTTGCTTGCTGACTTGTCTTTTTTTAACGGAACAGGGTCAAAGCCGCCTTTATGAAGCGGATGACATTTTAAAATACGACGGATACCTAAATAAAGGCCTTTGAAAGCACCGTGGTATTGAATCGCTTCTCTAGTGTACTCTGAACATGTTGGATAAAAACGACAAGTTGGTGGAGTGAGTGGCGAAATGAAACGTTGATAAAAATGAATCATCGCCAAGAATATCTTTTTCATAATTAATGCCTCCAACGATAGTAATTAACTATTATATTAACATACAATGTAGGGATGTGATGCGCGTGAAGTTTAGGGATAAAGATAATCGTCAAGTTAATTTGACATTTAAAAAGGATAATGAGCTAGCAGATGGCAATCATGTGCTAGCTATTCCAACGTTTAAAAATCAATTGCTTTTTACCAAACATAATTTACGGGGTATTGAATTTCCTGGTGGTAAAAGGGAACGCGGGGAAAGTAGTGCTGAAGCAGTTACCCGTGAATTATATGAAGAAACAGGCGCCAAAGTTAAAAATATTCATTACATAGCACAATATACCATTGAAACACATGATCAAACTGATTTTGTAAAAGATGTATATTTTATCGAAGTTGAATCATTGGTAAGCAAGAACGATTATTTAGAAACAGCAGGGCCAGTGTTGTTTAACTGTATCAATGATATTGAACTCGCACAACGGAGTTTCTTACTGCAAGATAGTACCATTTTAAAATGCGTAGAGAGGGTGCAATCACTTGGATTTTATCAAACGTAAACGAATGCCAATTGAATCTTTTACGCATCAATTCGAAGAAATTACATATTTGTCAGATGACTTACAAGTAAAAGCTTTAATGATGACACCACATCATGAAGTAAATCGCATTGTAGTATATTTGCGAGGTGGCAAAGGTCAAGTAGGACGTGTGCGCGCAGGTAGATTAATGCAATTTTCAGATAGTCAAACTTTAGTGATTGGGCCATACTACCGAGGTAACAATGGGAGTGAAGGTAAAGACGAATTATATCGTGGCGATTTAAATGATGTGACGCAACTATTAAGATTGCTACATGATAAATATCCGCAAGCTTTTATTCATATGATTGGTTTTTCAAGAGGTGGTTTACAAGGATTGTTGACATTTCAAGACTTACCAGTAACAAGTTATACAATCTGGGGTGGTGTCTCAGATATTGATTTAATGTATGAAGAACGTGTCGATTTAAGAGGTATGCTACGAAGAATGATTGGTCATCCGAAAAAAGATCGAGCGGCATATGAGGCACGCCAAGCGATTCCAAACATTAATGAAAACAGTCCGCCAATATTAATTGTACATGGAGGGAAAGACCAGCAAGTTGGTATTCATCATGCGTATTATTTAGCGGACCAACTAGAGTTAAAAGGTGCCACGCATGAAACATTTTATCAAATGGCAGAAGGACATGTGCCAAGACCACCAGCGATGGTTGAAACATTGACTTATATTAAAGAGTTTATGAACCAAGTTGAGTTGCATAGCTAGTATGAAACGTGGTGTGCGCATGGGAACTATCAAGCTTTGAAGATGTGTGATATACGTTGAATGAGGGGTATGCGCTTTCAATGAAAATGTGCTCCATGCAGATAACTGTATGTGCTTTTTGTGAATAGGAACAACTTGCGTTGAGTTAACGATAAGTACTTTATGCAAAGTGGGGCGACATGCATAGCGTAAGGAACCGGTACTTTATGTGAAGACGTGCTGCTTCCATTAAATGAGTGATGCGAGTTTGGCATGAAGGTCACCTTAAATGTGCATTGTTGTAATAAAATTGCCTATAAATTTTTAGCACATAAAATAAGAGGAGCCA
>ERZ1023263.155-NODE-155-length-22368-cov-20.315018_pt1 | contig 22368 bp, 25 predicted proteins | sample MGYA00380461_ERZ1023263 | MGnify/ENA primary metagenome ERZ1023263 (study PRJEB33173, sample SAMEA4830316) | metagenome | study: EMG produced TPA metagenomics assembly of the PRJEB25223 data set...
GAGCAGCGGACTTTTAATCCGTTGGTCCCGCGTTCGAGTCGCGGACGACCCACCATCTTTCCTTAGGAACTCTGCAAAAACTCCAGTTCTTGCATCTTAAAAAATAAGCAGCTTATTTTTTATTCCTCAGGGTCGTTAGCTCAGTTGGTAGAGCAGCGGACTTTTAATCCGTTGGTCCCGCGTTCGAGTCGCGGACGACCCACCATTTATCTTCCAGAATAAATATCCTCGCTTCCCTACTCTGCATTGCACATTTATATGCTGGCCTGCATTGCATCTGCGCTACAACCTTAATATTAATGTGGATGAAAGAACGCTCGATCTGCTTTTGCTAATCGGCCGACTTTTCCAGATAATAAGCATGTGCCGGTAAAGGATTACGGGAAAAATACTGCTGATTTACCGTCGATACTGTGGCAATTTTTTCTAAATCCATGCGTAGATTCTGCGTGTCATCAATATCATAAAAAATTTCCACCCCATTACTGCGATGCACAATAATCTGGTGTGCGGTTTCATCATACATCCAGTAATCCAGATGATAATTCATTTGTGCACCGGCCATGACCCGGCCAAGATAGACAATGGAACGATGTGCGGTGCCATCAGGCAATAAAGTCAGAATAAAATCGGCCGTGCCGGTCTCGCATTTGACATAGGCATCTTCACAGCTAATTTTTACCTGATACCGGCCGACATAGGCCAAGGCCGCTTCCGGCACCACGGCTTTATCGGCATCTTTTGCAGATGGAAATACCGGTTGGCCAGCCACTTCACTCAGGCGTTTACTTGGCACATCTTCCGTCACCTGCAGGTCTGCCACGGGTGTAAACGGCTGTGCCTCCTCTCCTTCTTGACTGTTAAACGTCGGGTCACAAGCGGCCAAAGACAGGCAACAGATTCCCCATAACCATTTCGAACAATGCACAGCCAATATGGTGTCTCCCGGGTATCAATAAAAATAGCCACCGTATGCCTTTGCATCAGGTTGATGGGCACACAGCGAAGCTATTGAAATTATATGAATTTTCACCCAAATCTACAGTTTTTGTAGACCTGTTTCAAGATTTTAAAGCGCAATATTTATACCGTGTCATTTTATTTACATAAATTAACGATTTATAGCGCATTGACCCTTTAAAAACGGAAATAGGTCGCCATTTTTATTTTATGAGTTGTTGATTGACTCACCATTTTATTTTTTAAGGAGACCTCAATGGCCAATGTTGGTTTATACCGCTCTAACCGCTCAAACATGATTGCAGGTGTAATGGGTGGTATTGCTGAACGTTTTGGTTGGAATGCAAATTTACTCCGCATTATTTTTGTGTTGGTATCCATTATGAGTGCCGCCTTCCCGGGTATTCTGGTGTACTTGGTACTGTGGCTGGTGATGCCGAAAAAGAAAGCTGAAATTGAACACGTGAATGGCTATCGCAATCCGGTACGTACCGTTCATGAAGATCAGAACAGTTACCGTTAATCTTCATTTTTTCTTGCACAGTTTAAAGCTACGGTGGCCCCCTATTACCGTAGCTTCTTTTTTTCTGAGTTTAGTTTTCTGTAGTTTTGCTGCGTAGCCAGATCAGACGCTGGTTCATGGCGGCAATCATATCGGCGCGGCTAATAATCCCGACCAGCTGCTGCTGTTCCACCACTGGAATATAGTTAAACGAGCGTTCCACAAAATACGGGACCAGATCGGCAATACTTTGATGTGGTTTTACCGTGACCACCTTGCGGTTCATAATGTGTTTGACCTGATGCTGCCATGACATCCGCACATCGGTAGCATGTTTAAACCACTCTACTACTTCATATAGTGCCAATGTGCCGACCAGTTGCTGCTCGGCATTTACCACCGGCAAGCTCATTAAATTGACCTGCTTGAACTTGTCCAGCGCGAGCTGGATATCATCATCCTGCTGCAAGGTAATCACATCATGGGTCATGATGTCTTCACAGCGCCATTCCTGCACGTTTTCATCCTGCATACGCGCATTGGCCTGATATTGCGCTTCCAGAATAATTTTCTGCAAATCGTATTCACTAATGTCCAGCAGCTCGGTCTGATGCTCCAGTACATGATGAATATCTTGCGGCTGAATGGTGACTTTCTGGGTCGGAGTCGGGTCTTGCGAGCGCAGATTCAGCTGGGCCTTGTGCGGATATTGCTTGCCGGTCAGTCGGTTAAACATCATCGCCACCAGCAGCAATAACAGCGAATTTAACAGCACCGGATAAAAGATAAATAGATAGCCCAGTTCACTGACCGCCTCACCGCCCAATACCGCAGTAATTGCCACTGCACCACTCGGTGGATGCAGCGAATCAGTCGACATCATTAAAATAATAGATAAGGCCACCGCCACACTAAAGGCTTCGGTCAGATTCGGAATATACAGCGCACAGGTCACACCAATAATGCCGGCAATAGTATTGCCAATTACCATATTCCACGGCTGTGCCAGCGGACTGGCCGGCACCGCAAACAGTAATACTGATGACGCACCCATCGGCGCGATATACCAGGCATTAATATCGCCCAAAATCCATAAGCTGATCAGCGAAGATAGACTCAAGCCCAGCAAAGCACCCAATCCGCACAACAGACGTTCTTTCAGCGGCAGTAATTTGAAATTGGGTTTTAAGATTTCTAACCATTCAGATTGCGGATGAAACACGGGAATCCTTTGTGATTTTGGCGACGGCCGCCATTATAAAATGAAGCAGCTTATAAGATGTATTCATTCTATATCTTATAATTATGAATTTTTCTGTTGAGATGTATATCAGTATAGGCACACTGAATCATCCTCTTTTTAGAAAAAATTGATAAGCCCTTCATTTTAAAAACATCGTTTTTGCGTATACACCGTTCAGCGCAGATGATTGCGCTGTATACACCAGATGAAACCAATCTTTGAGAAAAATGACTGAAATGACAATGCTGGGTTTTCCCCGAATCCTACAGACCAAAATCCGGTTTTTGTGGATAGACGGATCAATCTAACGCCGGTTTCTCTACTGATTTTTTACGACGATTTTTCGGTTAGGCTTCGCTTCCTGATCAAAGCGCCAGCATTGTATGGATAACCTTTGCTACCTCCCGCCAAAATCCTTATAATTGAGCACAATTTTTCTCTAATTTTAAGTGGATGACCATGAGTCGCGCCATATCGCATATTGATACCTTCCAAGGCTTAATTCTTGCCTTACAAAACTACTGGGCGGAGCAAGGCTGCGTCGTGTTGCAGCCTTACGACATGGAAATGGGTGCAGGAACATTCCACACTGCGACTTTCCTACGTGCATTAGGGCCTGAAACTTGGAACGCTGCATACGTTCAACCTTCACGTCGTCCAAAAGATGGCCGTTATGGTGAAAACCCGAACCGTTTGCAACACTACTACCAGTTCCAGGTGGTATTAAAGCCAAACCCGGACAACATCCAGCAGCTGTATCTGGATTCTTTAAAAGCCATCGGGATTGATCCTTTGGTTCACGACATCCGTTTTGTCGAAGATAACTGGGAATCACCAACACTCGGTGCTTGGGGCTTAGGTTGGGAAGTTTGGCTGAATGGTATGGAAGTCACGCAATTCACTTATTTCCAGCAAGTCGGTGGTGTTGAATGTTATCCGGTCACGGGTGAAATCACTTACGGTTTAGAACGTCTGGCGATGTACCTGCAAGGTGTCGACTCAGTTTACGATTTGGTTTGGACCAAAGGTCAGTTCGGTACGGTGACCTATGGCGATGTATTCCATCAAAACGAAGTAGAACAATCGACCTATAACTTCGAATATGCGCCAGTCGACAAACTGTTTGAACTGTTCGACTTTTACGAAGCAGAAGCCTCTCGTTTGATGGAAGCGAAACTGCCACTTCCTGCCTATGAGCAAGTGGTGAAAGCATCACACAGCTTTAACCTGCTTGATGCGCGTGGTGCGATTTCTGTGACTGAGCGTCAGCGTTATATTTTACGTGTCCGTACATTGGCGCGTGCCATTGCACAAAGCTACGTGGCCGCACGTGCAGAGCTTGGTTTCCCAATGGCAGAACCGCATTTACGTGATGAAGTTCTGGCACAGTTAAAAGCACAGGTTGAGGCGGAAGCCGCGCAAGCAGAAAAATCAGCGGAGAGCAAATAATGTCTAAACATACTGTTTTATTTGAACTTGGCTGTGAAGAACTTCCACCAAAAAGCCTGAAAAAATTACGTGATGCGTTACAGGCTGAAACGGTTAAAGGCTTAAAAGATGCAGGTCTGGCTTTCGATTCAATTGAAGCTTATGCTGCACCACGTCGTTTGGCACTTAAAATTGTCAATGTTGATGGCGCGCAAGCCGACACGCAAAAACGTTTTGACGGCCCTGCTGTGCAAGCAGCCTATGATGCTGAAGGCAAACCAACCAAAGCGCTTGAAGGCTTTATGCGTGGCCAAGGCATTACGGTTGATCAGGTTTCGACGTTCCAGGCCGGTAAAGTTGAAAAAGTTTGCTACTTAAAAGATGTCAAAGGCCAAAGCCTGGATGCGCTGTTACCGCAAATTTTACAAAATGCCTTGGACAACCTGCCAATTGCAAAACGCATGCGTTCTGCAGCCAGCCGTACCGAATTCGTACGTCCTGTGAAATGGGTAGTGTTGCTGAAAGACAATGACGTGGTTGATGCCACCATTCAAGATCACAAAGCTGGTAACGTGACGTATGGTCACCGTTTCCATGCGCCTGAAGCAATCACTTTAACGCATGCTGATGAATACTTAAGCAAGCTTAAAGCAGCTTACGTTGTGGCGTCTTTTGAAGAGCGTCAAGCCATCATCGACCAACAAGTGAAAGCACTTGCTGATGAAGTGAATGCCATTGCGATTGTGCCTGCAGATCTTCGTGACGAAGTAACAGCTCTTGTAGAATGGCCTGTTGCACTTCGTGCAAGCTTTGAAGAACGCTTCCTTGCTGTTCCTCAAGAAGCATTGATCACAACCATGCAGGACAACCAAAAGTACTTCTGCTTGGTAAACGCTGACAATAAACTTCAACCGTATTTCATTACTGTGTCAAACATTGAGTCGAAAGACCCAACACAAATTATTGAAGGTAACGAGAAAGTTGTTCGTCCACGTTTGTCGGATGCTGAATTCTTCTTCTTACAAGACCAAAAACAACCGCTTGCTTCTCGTAAAGAGAAATTGGCAAACATGGTCTTCCAAGCAGAATTGGGTACGCTTTGGAACAAATCTGAACGTATTGCCAAACTTGCTGTTGCGCTTGCGCCAATTACAGGTGCACATGCGGCTGACGCTGAAAAAGCGGCACTACTTGCGAAATGTGACTTAACCTCTGAGCTTGTGGGTGAATTCCCAGAACTTCAAGGCATTGCGGGGACTTACTACGCACGTCTTGAAGGCGAAAATGATGAAGTGGCTGAAGCATTAGGTGAACAGTACTTGCCTAAATTCGCTGGTGATGTTTTACCGAAAACCAAAACTGGGACAACCATTGCGCTTGCAGACCGTTTAGATACGCTCACCGGTATTTTCGGTATTGGTCAAGCGCCGACAGGTTCTAAAGACCCATTTGCACTGCGTCGTTCTGCGATTGGTATCTTACGTCTAGTGACTGAAAACGAGCTTGATGTTTCAATCGAAGATTTGATCAAACTTGCTTTAGCTGCGTATGGCGATGTACTCAAAGATCACGATAAGACTTTAAACGATGCGGTTGCATTCCTTGAAGGTCGTTACCGTGCCAAATATGAAGACCAAGGTGTGGCTGTTGACGTGATTCAAGCCGTTCAAGCCTTGTCACCAAAATCACCGCTTGATTTTGACAAGCGTGTCAATGCGGTCAATCACTTCCGCGCATTGCCTGAAGCGGCTGCACTTGCTGCTGCGAATAAGCGTGTTGCCAATATTCTTGCCAAAGAAGCGGCACCAGCTGGTGAAGTGGTTGAAGCGAATCTGGTGGAAGATGCTGAAAAAGCATTGTTCGCTGAACTTGCAAAAATCACGCCTGTAGTTGAGCCATTATTCGCTGCCAAAGACTACACTGCTGCGCTCTCTGCACTTGCTGCACTGCGTGCGCCTGTAGATGCGTTCTTTGACGGTGTAATGGTGATGGTGGATGATGCTGAATTAAAAGCAAACCGTTTACGCTTGCTTGCTCAGCTTCGCGCCTTATTTACCAAAGTGGCGGATATTTCGGTGCTTCAACACTAAAGATGAGTATTTATAACGACTCACCTATCACCCTTGCAATCCTCAAGCTCTTTCAAGAGCTTGAGGATTGGATTTCAATGAATCATCAATATCTTCCTCATGGTGCCGTTAAGGCATTTATTTTTGGTGGCTGTGCGTTTCACATCCACACCAATGCTCGAGGTAGCAATGATATTGATGCTGAAATCCAATCGATCAGCCAATTAAAAAAAGAAGATATTTTCTTATTTCTAGAAAATAATGATATTGAATATCTGGATCATAATAATCTTGAAACAAATTTAGAATTTGACAGTGGATTTAATACCAGCCTTGCCTCCATCGATCCTGATTACAGGGAACGAGTGATCCCCTTAACCGCTGAAAGTATCGTAGAGGTCTATCTCGTATCTGGCGTAGATTTGGCTGTTTCTAAATTGGCACGCTTGTCTGACAGAGACATCGAAGATATTCAAGCATTATATGCAAGAAACAAGTTTTCGCTTGAGCAGTTCAAAGAAATAGCAAATAATGCTAAAGACTATTACGTTACACCTGAGCAATTAGATTCTAATATTCAATATATGATTTCGCTTCTTTCAGACCTAGGAGATTGACACAATGAATCAGCTGGAATTTGAGCATGCTTTAAAAGCACTATTAAAGCAGCCATTGAATTCTGCAACATTCGAGCAGGTTAAACCCGTTGCTGAAGCATTATTATATTCAGAACTACTACCTGCTGTGAGTTCCAGTTTAAACCCCTTAGAAAAGCGCCGACTGTTTTTTCTATTAGAAAAATTCCGCAGATACTCATGCTCAAGTGTTTCTAGACGCCAACAACTTAAAGCACTCTCCCAAGCCTTGAATGTCGTTCCATTGCCGAGCACTCATGATACAAGAAGATTAGTTGACCCTCTGGCAAAACGTGTAGGCCTCAATGAAGATTTAAATCATTTAAAACCTCAATTACTGACCTTACAAACACGCCACTACTCACTTTACAGTTAATTCTCTCCTCCTTCTCTTAAGTACCACTATTCTATAGGTCATACCTATAGGCTTTTCCTTCCATATTCCCTATACTCAAACTGAAAACACTCAACAAGAAAGAAGCTTATGAAACTTAAAACTTTAATTTTATCTGGTCTAACTTGCCTTTCTCTGGGTGCATGTACCTCTGCGCCAGTCATTCCACAACTACAAGCGGGGGTATTACAAGAAGTCCAAAATCTTGAGGTCTATCCAGACACCACGCATAACTCGGCCAAACTGACCAAGTTTATTGATAAATGCGTGATTGAATTTAGAGGGCAGCTCAAAGCCGGCCGCTCAATTGAACAATGGGCATTTAAAGGCAACACCCTCATTTCAGCCGGTTCAGCTACCTTTGCCCAAGATGGCACCAGCACCGCCCATAATTTTGATCTGCATGATGCCACGGTACAGAAAAACTTCCTGACTCTGCGCGATCATTTCCATAAAGATGCCTTGGCGCAATGTAACTAAAAATTCAAGCATCATGCCTGCAAAAGGTATGGTGCTTTTCCACATTTTTCAGAAAAAATAACCTGAAAAATAAATAGATTTTTCATCATTCAAATTATATCTGCTATACCAACTGGTATAAGACTTCGCAGCCAATTCCCAGTTTACAAAAATGCCTGAATTGTTAAGCAGTTGTAGCAAGATTGTGGATGTTTTTGCATAAAGCATATCGGCGCATATTTTTCTCATTAAGATAGGCACCGCTCACAGCATTGCGTCTGTGGCACACATGCAAGGAAAATCCTATGAAGAAAACTCTCACAACAATATTCATGAGCAGCGCCCTACTCGCGACATCTTTACTGTATGCCGCGCCAGCACTTCAGGCCAATGTCAACGCATCGGCAGCTGTGCAGACGCCACAGGCTGGTGGACTTTTAAATAATGTAGTGCAAGGTACGCAGCAGACCTTACACAGCGCAGGCGAGCATGTCGGTCAAGGATTACATAGCGTAAAAACCACGACCCAGAACACCTGGCAAAACACCAAACAGTTCAGCAATGAAAAAGCCGAAGCCGGCAAAGAAAAAGCCGCAGATTTAAAACAGGCGGCCTATGAACGCTCAAGCGAACTGAAACAGTCTGCCGCCAAGAAAGCCGCAGCAGCCCGTGAACATGCCGCAGATCGTACGGAAAAAACCAAAAACAGCCTGAAACAGAAATCGGCACAGGTACAATTGCACAGCAATGCGCAGGTTGATGTCGATACGCCTGTGGCCAAAGCCAAAGTCAGCAGTAAAACCCATACCGCGGTTGGCGCTGCACAATAATCAAAATGAGAGAACCAAGCCTGCAACCCTGCGGGCTTTTTTTAATTTTGTGCTTGAGTTTCAAGACAATTCAGCAGATGCTCAACACAGTAACAGGAATCTTCATGATTTCTTCATGCCTTCAGTTTAGGCTTAGGCTTTCCATTCTCTTTTAGCAGGGGTCATGATTATGCATAAAATGAAATCCGTATTGGCTGTTGGCCTTATGCTCATGGGCACTGCAGTCTGGGCACAAACTCCACCAGCAGAAGCGAATAGCAGCACCAAGCTTCAAGCCCCGATTCAGCCGTATGCCGATAATCCGAATTTACTGCATGTCTGGGCCTATAAAGCACAGCAAGGTGTTTTAAACGCGGCAGATCGGGTTGGTGAAGTGGCAGAAAAAGGTGTGCAAAAAGTACGGCCTTCGGTGCATCAGGCCTGGGAAAATACCAAAACCTTAACCAGCAACACCACGCAACAGGCCAACCAGAAAATTCAGGACACCAAAGAAGCTTTAGGCGGCGCACCGCAACAGCCGGTACCAATTGTACAGGGCAGCTTGAGTCAGCCAGATACCGCTCAACCGGCGGCATCAGTACCTGCTGAAACCGGTTCAGGGGCCACCAGCTATGCCGTGACCGAACTTTAAGACGGGAGTGAGCGAGAGCCTCATCATCACTCGCCTTTTCATTCCACCCAAAAATACGGACCTGAATGCGTCCGTATTTTTTATTGCTTGATATCTGCTTAATTGACCTGACGGATCGGTTGGCCCTGCTGAAACGCGATCACGTTTTCTACCATTTGCTGCACAATCCGCTGCCGCGCATCTACACTGCCCCATGCACTATGCGGGGTTAAAATTAAATTGGGAATAGCTGGGTCTAACAGGATATTGCCCTGCTTGGGTGGCTCGACACTCAGCACATCCATCGCCGCACCGGCAATTTGTCCGGACTGTAAGGCTTCGGCCAGCGCCGCTTCATTGACAATACCGCCGCGGGCACAGTTAACTAAAAACGCGCTATGTTTCATGGCAGCAAACTCAGCCGGCCCGATTAAATCCCGGGTATCTTCGGTCAGTGGACAATGCAGGCTTAAAAAATCCACCTGCGGTAACAGCTCGGCAAAAGGCACCCGCGACGCAGATTGTGGCCGGTTGGCGAGAGCAGCAATTTTGACCTGCATGCCGAAGGCTTCGGCTAGCTTGGCCACTGCCTGCCCCAACTCACCATAACCGACAATGCCCAGCGTTTTTCCAGCCAGCTCGACAATTGGATAATCCAGCAGACAGAACTGGCTAGAACGCTGCCACTGGCCCTGTTGCACCGCCTGATGATAAGGCACAAAAGAAGTAGCCAGATTTAACATCAGCATTAAGGTATGTTGCGCCACTGCGGCCGTGCCATAACCCTGACAGTTACACACCACCACACCCTGGCGGCGTGCCTGTTCCAAATCGACATTATTGGTACCGGTGGCTGAAATCAGGATCAGTTTAAGCTGCGGGCATTGCTGTAATGTCGCGGCATCCAGCAAGACTTTATTGCTGATAATCACCTCGGCAGATTGCACCCGTGGCAGCAGCTCTGCAGGCGAAGTGGTTGGATACAGCGTTAACTGCTGCTGAAAGACAGCGTTTAAGTCTTCTAGCTGTAAATCAGCCTGATCCAGCGAGGCAAAATCCAGAAATATGGCGTTCATGTGGTGCATCCTCTCATCATGGCGTGAAGAAATTAAAGCACACTTGTAGCGCTGCGCGTCAGTTCAAAAATGGGATGCCCACAAAAAAACGCCCATGAGTTCATGGGCGCTTGCTGTGATAATTGCGTAAAGAAAAGCGGATTTGCCGAATGACATAAATGGTTAAAGCCAATACCAATAACAGGCCACTGCCGAACACCATATAGGCTGAATAATGCACCGTTTGTGCCGAAGCAACGGACGGAACAGCCCAACCCAGCAGGCTCAGTACCACAACAGACAGAGGTCGAATGGTCATAACACTACCCTACTTTTATCCACTGGTTGTTTTACATCCATCTTCATCTTAGCCTGAATATAAAATAAAACAAGGACTTCGGGGTCAGTGCAGTTTTGGCTTACAGCACCACTTCGGGCTGGGTCACAAATTTGGCACTTTCCGGGCTATCATCGACAAATTCATTGCCGCCAAATTCATCACTACTTAAATTCAGCTGTTTATAACTCAGCACATAATAATCGCTGTATTTTTTAATCACGATGGGGTGCATACCGGCGCTGAGCTCATCCTGTTCCTGAAACAGTTTCATGACCTGACGATCATTCATGGCCACAATATAACGCTGGTCATTCAGCCAGATTTGTACCAGTCCATTGCCCTTGGCATAAATCGGAATCAGGAATTTATGGTTTAAGGCCACAGCACTGGCAGCATAGCTTTCGATCTTCTGGCTAATGACATTAAATACCAGCCCATGGCCAAAACAGTCCATCAGCTGGCGGCGGCTTTCCTGCGGCAGGTTAAACTGAATCCCGAGTTTATGCAGGTCATGCTGATCGACCTGTTTATTGCTGAGCAGCGAGCGAATCAGGTTCTGCTTGAGCTTGGCATCAAAAAAGCCGCTGTCCAGTTGCAGTTCGTTATTTTTCAGGATTTGCCCCAGCGCATGTTTGTGCCGTGGCAACAGGTTTTCAATCAGCTTGCGATAGTAGAACTTGCTGTTCTTTTTGACCTGACGCATCTTCTGGTAAAAATGTGCCGGATCAAAAGGATGGCTAAGAAAATCATTGAGCAAATCGGAACTGGCCAGCACCGCAATCGCATCATGTCCGGTAAACGGTAAATGCAGGGTCTGCAGCGAAGGCAGTACCGCCTGCAGTTTTAAATACTGGGCGCGGTCTTCGGCATAGTGCGGATCATAAATCACGATATATTCGCGCTCAGCCGAAACATCTTGGGGCTGAATACGCATGTCAGCATTGTGCTGCGGATGGAAGAACATATTGTAGCGCGTGTCCAGAATATCTTCCGGATCAATCGAATATTGCGGCACCAGTGCCACCACACGTTGCAAATCAAGCAGGTTGGAATATTTGATGGCCGCATAACCACCCATCGAACCGCCATAGCCAATACGCTGCTGAAACGGCGCAATGGTGGCGGCAATTTCATTCAGCATCGCGCGCATCGACTGTTCGGGAAACCAGGATTTCTCCTTTGGCATGATGCCAACCACATTATAGCCGTGTTTGCTCAATGACTTTTCAGCATTAATGGTCAGGCCTTTGGCGCGGGTAATTAAATCGCCAAAAGAAAAAATCAGCGCCTCTGAATGACCGGGCATCCAGATGACGCGGATATGATCGTCTTCAAAAATTATGTGTTTATCCATTCCCACACCAGAGCTGCACAGCCCTCTATCAAGATTCAAAATAACAAATAGACCGTATGCCGACGACTAAAAAGCGAATATGTTATTTTATAGATGCCCGGCAGATAAAAAAGCGCAAAATATGACACAATTCCTCCATCCTGCAGCAGAACAAGGCTTTTCCACAGCCGCCAAACTTTATCAACAGGTCCGACCAAGTTATCCACAAGCGCTGGTTGCATGGTTAAAAAACCAGCTTAAATCTGATGCTGCACCGGTCTGTGTCGACCTGGGTGCCGGTACCGGTAAATTCCTGCCGATTCTGCAACAGCTTAGCCCGCATGTGATTGCTGTTGAGCCGGTGGCCGAAATGCTGGCACAACTGCAGCAACACTATCCTGATGTGCAAAGCATTCAAGCCTATAGTCATGCCCTGCCACTGCCTGATGCCAGTGTCGATGCCGTCTGCTGCGCGCAGTCCTTTCACTGGTTTGCCAATCTTGAAACCCTGAGCGAAATTTACCGGGTGCTGAAACCGGGTGGTCAGCTATTGCTGATCTGGAATCAGCGTGACACCCGCATCGACTGGGTCAAGGCACTGGCCGAGCATATAGCACCGCTGGAAGGTGATACCCCGCGTTTTCATAGCGACCAATGGCGACAGGTCTTTTCGGCTGCAACCGGCTTTAACGCTAACGCAGAAGCTACTTTTCAGCAATGGCAAAGCGGTACAGTTGAACAGGTGGTGTCAAAACGCCTGCTTTCTACCAGTTTTATTGCCGCGCTGCCTGAACATCAGCAACAGCAGCAGCTGAAACAGCAGTTCGAGCAGATGGTGCTGCAATATACAGGCAAACAGCCGCAGCAACAAATTGACTTTCCCTACCTCACCCATGTGTATAGCTTTACAAAAATTACAGAACAATAAGGATGAACCTGTCATGTCCAATCTGATCAAACCTTTATCTCTGGCCTGTCTGCTTGGCAGTGCACTGCTGCTGAGTGCCTGCGAGCGCAATCCATCACCAGAACCGAAGCAGGAATTAAGCGCCGAAGATCAGGTGCTGCAGGAACTGAAAAGTGAGCCGGTACGCACTTTCCCAAAAACCGAGCAGGACTTGCATGACCTGCAGCTACTAACCGACTATGAACAGCGCTTTGGCCAGATGAGTGAGGAAATGGAAGCCGAACTGATGCAGATGCAGCAGCAAGGCACGCTGGATGATGGCTTTGCACGAAGCCGGCAAGGTGACAATATCCAGTCGGCACTGAATATGCTGAAAGCGCTGGATTTAAAGACCGAACAGGGCCGCTATATCCAGGGCCTGATGTATGAATATTGGGATCATCAGGCTCAACTACATGCCCAGCAACCAGCTTCAGCTGCAACATCGGAGAGAACGTCAGACAGCGTTAAAGGACTGGGGAAATTTATTCATGCCCAAGAGCAATTAGAACACTGGCGCGATCAGTATCCACAGCTCGAGCATTAAATGATATGCACAACCTCAGGGCCCTAAATAGCCCTGATTTTTTACAGGCAGGATGTCTGTGAGTTTTACTGCCCTGTAGCGAGATAGGTATGCACGCCTTCCCCAGCTGCCCGTCCGGTGGCAAAACAGGCCGTGAGCAAATAGCCGCCGGTGGGTGCATCCCAGTCCAGCATTTCACCGCAGCAAAATACCGCCGGATGATCCTTCAGCTGTAACTGCGGGCTGAAGGCACTGCGTTTGATTCCGCCGGCACAGCTAATGGCTTCTTCAATCGGGCGAAAACCTGTTAATTCAATCCGCAGCTGTTTCACCTGTGCCGCCAGCGCCTCCGGCTGATGCCATAAGCTTTTATCGACCAGTTCACGCAGCAGACTGCTTTTGGCTGCATCTAAACCGGCTTTACGCCAGACATTGCTAAGCGACTGCTTTTTACTGGGGTGTAATTTTTTGGCCAGCTGAGCTTGGGACTGCTCGGGCAGTAAATCCAGAGAGAGTACCATGCGCTGCTGCTGTTTCAGCTGTGCACGCAAGGCCCGGCCCTGCTTATAAATCAGGCCGCTTTCCAGTCCATAATGGGTCAGGACAATATCGCCGATACTGCGCGTATGCGGTTCTACCCAGGCCTCAACCCGTTTTAAAGGCTGACCAAACACCGGCTGCATAAAGCTGGACCACGGATATTCCACCCCGGCATTGCTGGCCTGAAATGGCTCAATCTGCTCTGGATGGAGCCAGTCCTGCCAGGCGCCATCACTGCCCAATTGCGACCACGACAGCGCACCACAAGCCAGAACAATCGCATCAAATGCTTCACTACGCAGTTGCCCATGCTTTAAGTCCAGAATCTGCAACTGTTGCTGCTCAAGCCCCTTGACCTGCTGGCGGTAATGAAACTGCACCCCGTTATCCGCCAGACGTTTTAACCAGGCCCGTAATAACGGCGCAGCTTTCATCTCCACCGGAAATATCCGCCCGGATGAACCGACATAAGAGCGAATGCCCAAGCCTGCCATCCAGTCCTGAATCCAGCCAGCATCCCAGCGCTGAATCCACGGCGCCAGCCAGTCGGCCTGATCATAACGCTGAATAAACTGCGGCACCGCTTCGGCATGGGAAATATTTAACCCAGTTTTGCCGGCCATTAAAAACTTGCGTGCTGCCGAAGGCTTCTGCTCATAGACATGCAGGCTATACCCATACTGGCTGAGCACCTCAGCCACCATCAAGCCGGCCGGGCCTGCCCCGATAATGGCAATCCGCTTGGACATGCTTATTCTTCCACTGCCTGCGCAGGCGACTGCCCCTGAAGCGGCTGAAAATCATCAAAACGGGTGCGATACCCTTCCGGTTTACGAATAATCAGTTGCTGGCATAATTCACCGCGCTGCAAATATTTAATTTCAAAATGGGTCCGGGCAGAATCGGCGGCAATCCGCTGTTTCTCAAACGGCAGTTTCCATAGCGCCAATAATTGCTGTTCAGCTTCGGCAATATATTCAGGGATATTACTGACCAGGGTAATCTGTCCATTCGGTTGTAAACGCGACAGCAAAAACTCAAAAAATGGCATATTTAGCCAGCGCTGGGCCGGATTATGCGGCTCCGGATTCGGATATAAAATAAAGCACTGCTCGACTTGCGCTGGATATAGCGCATGTACAATCCACGGTAAGGCATCGGCATGGACCGGCTGCAGATTGGCACGCGGTTCTAATCCATGCTGCTTTTGCATGGCCAGAAACTTTTCCCGGGTGCGCTCAATCGCATACAGGGTTTGCTCAGGATGTTGCCCACTGAACAACAGCGCGTGCTTGCCTTTGCCTGCACCAATTTCGATACAGACAGGAGTATTGGCAATGGCTTGAAAGTCACGCGGAGCATGCATACGCTGGGCTTGAAATTGACGAATGGACATAATCAGATCAAACTTATAAAAAACCGCACAAGTCTATCAAGTGCAGCTGTTTTTGCCTAATCTAATCCGGGATTTTATCAGGAGACCCGCATGCCACGTACATTCCCTTGCCCACGTTGTGGTGAACCTTCTGTCTGGGAAGGTAATGAATTTCGCCCTTTCTGTTCCGAGCGTTGCAAGCTGATTGATTTGGGCGCCTGGGCCAGTGATGAATATCGCCTGCCGACTCAGGATGCACCCTCGGTAGATAACCCGGAAGACTAAAATGAGTTACGCGATTTTACAAAAAGCCGCTTTTACTGGAAAGGTGTAATAAAAATCCTACACATTTAAAACTTCTTTGCGCAAACAGCGCACACATTTAAAAATTTTACTGCAAAACGTTACCCTATTCGCATTCGGTTCTTTTTTAAATGGCCTCGAGATTCTAATTATCGAGCCCTGTATGCCCACGCTCCTGAAAATTCTTTTTTTCGCCTTTCTGCTTGCCGCAATCTTAATGCTGGCGGTCGGTTTATATAGTCAGGATACGCTGCTGATTGGGGTGGCGATATTATTTGCCTTAATGGCCTGGCTGGTGGGCATGGAAGCGAAAAAACAGCTGAATGACCCGTTTCGCAAATAAATGGCAATCAAAACGGCGCAATAAAAAAGTCAGCACTGTGCTGACTTTGGTTAGGGTGAAATTTGCAGATTAACCGGCCTGCCCCGCCACAAAAGGATTGTGCTGTTTTTCAAAACCAATGGTACTGATCGGACCATGCCCTGAAATAAACTGGGTTTCATCGGGCAGGCTAAAACATTCACGCTGGATTGAATCCAGTAATTGCTGATGATTCCCTCGCGGGAAATCTGTCCGGCCAATCGAGCCTTTAAACAGCACATCACCGGTCCAGAGCAAACCGTAATTGGCATTATAGAACATCACATGACCTGGGGTATGTCCCGGCGCAAAACGCACTTCAAACTGTTCATTGCCCAGCTGCAGCTGCTCACCACCTTCCAGCCACTGATCCACCTCGACCTTTTCAGGAATCGGGAAACCATAACGCGCCGATACTTCCTGAATCATATCCAGCCAGAATGCATCTTCCTTATGCGGGCCAATGACCGGCACATCCCAGCGTTTTTTTAAGGCACCGACAGCACCGGCATGATCCAGATGACCATGAGTTAACCATAAGGCTTTCACAGTTAAGCCCAGTGCTTCAACTTCTGCCTGCAGCTTGTCCGGTTCGCCGCCCGCATCAATCAAAATGGCCTCTTTGCTTTCTGCATCCCAGACGATGGAACAGTTTTGGGCAAATGCCGTGACCGGCACAATTTTGACTTGTAACATGGGTTAAGCGTCCTGTTGAAAATGGGCAAAAGTCTGTTTCAGCGCATCCAGATTAGCCTGAAGCAAGGCATTCAGCAATTGTAAATGATCATCCCGCTGGTTGAGTGCCGGAATATAGGCATAGTGTTCCCCGCCCGCCTGCTGAAAAATCTCGGCATTTTGTATGGCCAGTTCTTCCAGGGTTTCCAGACAGTCGGCAGAAAATGCCGGACTCATGATCTGGACCGATTTGACTCCCTGCTTGCCCCATTCTTCGAGCAGTACATCGGTATAGGGCTTGACCCATTCCTGCTTGCCAAAACGTGACTGGAAGCTGATCGCCCATTGATCCTCATTTAAACCCAGCGCCTGCGCCACCAGTTGAGCGGTTGTGCGACTGCGCTCGGCATACGGGTCGCCTTTATCGGCATACGGCTGTGGAATACCGTGAAACGACATCAGCAGTTTTTCCGCCGGACCATGCTCGGCCTGAAATTCACGCACACTCTGCGCCAAAGCCTGAATATACAAAGGATGCTGATAATAATCGCGGATAATGCTCAGCCCCGGCAAATTGCGCTGCTGCGGAATCCATTTGGCTATAGCATCATATAGCGGCGCGGTGGAAGTTGCGGAATATTGAGGGAATAGCGGCAGGACAAGGAGATGATCTTGCGGCTGCTGGGCCAGCTTTGCCAGCAAAGCGTCGATGCCCGGGTTGCCATAGGTCATGGCTGGCACAATATTCAGCTCAAATTCCGGGTAGAGCGGAGTTAAGGTCTGTCTGATGGCATCAACCTGCGCCTGCAAAATTTCGCGCATAGGCGAATCCTGATTCCAGACCATGGCATAAGCATGTGCCACGCGTTTGGGGCGAAACGGTAAAATAAACAGCCTTAAAATGATTTGCCACAGCAGTTTGGGAATTTCAATCACCCGCTGATCAGACAGGAACTGTTTCAGAAAACGTCGTACCGCGGGCACAGTCGGTGCATCCGGTGTGCCCAAATTGGCCAGAATAATGGTGATTTTCGGTTTCGCAACAACAGACATTAGGCTCTCAGGAATCATCAGGGAACGCGTTTACTTTAACAGCTTTCCCGTCTGTTACTAAATGAATTAATACGTCGATTTATATTGAAAAACACGATCATTATCAAGCAGGTTACTGTCCAGCAACTTCTGCCCTTTGGCTGTAGTCTGCCATAGCATACGCTGGCGTTCATCCCGGCCGGCCTGCACAATCCAGTCATTCTGGCGCATCTGCATTTTAATGGTATGCAAGGCACGAATATTGATTTGCGCCCGTGCCACCGCATGCGCCCGTGGCATTTCACGCCGCGCATCAGTCAGGCCGGTATCATTTAAATATTCATTCATGCGTTTGGAAAAATATTCTTCCGGGGTCGGATGAATAAAGGTCGAGCCTAAAATACTGAACAGCTGCGCCCAGGTCAGCTGTTTTTGTACTTTCAGTTCTTTAAAATTACCATCCTGATAGGCATGCATCCGGTATTCAAACTGGAAAGCTTCATGCATGGATACTTTGGGCAGGCTTAAAAACGGATCGGCTTCGGTCTTGCCAAGTTCATTTTTTAACTGGGCCACTTTGGCCTGTAGCTGCTCGATTTCATCATGCAGGGCCTGGGTATTTTGCGGACGCACCCAGCCCACCACCGGATAACGCTCCAGCATTTGCGGCATATTAAAGCGTACCGCCAGCTCCAGATCACGCAAGCTGCGATAGCAAAACACCTGATCAACTTCCTGCTGCAACAGGCGACGGAATTCTTTAAATTTTTCCCGCAGTTCAGGTTTGGCATCCTGCAAGCTGGCATCACGCGAATCCGGGTCTTCATGCATAAACACAATCATCGGTTTCTGCTTGGTGACCGCGTAAATATATTCCAGATGCATATAGCCCACACCCGATACCGACTGCTCGCCATACTGGCTGCCCAGTAACAGCACCACATAGTCACAGTCATCAATCTGACGACGAGCAAATGCCGTACTCAATGGCGTACGCTGCTCCAAGCCCCAGGAAAAGAAGCCCATTCCCACCAAGGTCTGTGTCAATACCATGCGTTCCGGCTGCATCTCTGAACCGGACGTAGAGATAAATACCTGATAGCGTTTATCGAGCATTGGCTCTCCTTCCCTCAATAGCTGAAGCGCCCAATGGGCATCAGTATTGTTCCCCAATCAAAAAAATAAGTCATGCTGAAGCAATCATGTTGCTTTCTTTATGGAGCCTGGCTTAGCGAGGCAGATTGGAAATTTTCCAGCGGATCTGCTCAGGCATCAGACGCTCGACAATCGGTTGTAAATGTTCAGCATTTTGACCGCTGACATAACAATGAATCTGCACCTGATCGGCTCGGCTCTGTTCAAATAATAACTCATTTTTCGTTAAAATGCGGGAAGTTTGACGCGCAACGGCAGTTCCTGAGTCAATTAATGTCAATTTCTGACCAAAAATAGACTGAATCGCAGTTTTTAAGAAGGGATAATGGGTACACCCCAGCACCAGATGATCTGCGCCAGCATCCACCACCGGCTGTAACAGTTCGCTTAAAGAGCTTAAACAGGCCGCGCTCATTTGTGCTCCGCTTTCCACAAAAGGCACCAGCTCAAGCGAGGTTAAAGGAATCACTTTGACCTCGGCCGGCAAGGCAAAACGCTGAATCACGTCTTTAATTAGCTGGCCACGAAAGGTCGCCGGTGTCGCCAGCACAGCCACGGTTTTGGTTTTGCTCTGCAGTACCGCCGGTTTTAAGGCTGGGACCAAACCAACAATCGGGAAATCTTCCCCATAATGCGCACGCAGATAATCCAGACTAAAAGCCGAAGCAGTATTGCAGGCCACCACTGCAATTTTACAGCCCTGCCGATACAGCCACTCGATAGCCTGAGCGGTCAGTTCGCGAATTTCCTGATCATCACGCGGACCATAAGGCACATGCGCCGTGTCGGCATAATAAACAATCTGTTCATTGGGCAAATGCTGGGCAATTTCCAGCGCCACCGACAAGCCGCCAATGCCTGAATCAAAAATCCCGATTGGCGCATCCGCCTGCGCTCTGGTCATAGGGTGCAACAAAGGAGCAAGGGGATGAATGGCGGTCATGGCAGCGGAATGAGCAGTTTGAAATAGGATGGCTCAAGCTTAAACCTCAGGTGCCTAATTGCAATAGCAAATCACCACTTTTCAGGCTTAAAATTGCATCGCCTTCGGCATTTTCCTGCAAGCTGCCCAGCTCGATCAGATGAAAAAAAGCCGCACGCTGGATCAGGGCATTCAGACCAAAACGCACATGTACATAGGGACGCAACTCCCCTTCATATTCACGCATAAAGATCGGATGCTGCTCATCGACAATCACCAGGTCCTGGGTGGTAGTGGTCAGTTGCAGATAGGTCTTTCCTTCAATATCAACCTGATCTACCTGATTGACAAATAAAGGCTCATCTTCCACCTCAATTTCAATCTGCTCGACCGGGGTTTTTAAATAGAACGTGTGACCTTCTTTCCAGAGTATGGTAGAAAATAGCTCAATTAATGACTGGCGCTTCACCAATTGACCTTCGTGCCACCATTCTCCATTGGCTTTTACCGTTAAATCCATTTTGCCACAATGCTTTGGATGCCATTGCTCCAAAGGGGGAATTGACCTTTTGTGACCGGGCTGTGCATCTTTTAAGTATTGTGCAATGCCCATTAAATTTTTATCATCAGAAAATGCTACTTTTTTCGTCGGATTTGGTTCATTGTGCTCATTGTTCATCATTGAATACCCTGCTGACGGAAAAATAATATGATTCAGCCAATTGGCTAGACCAAGGTTTAAAACTATACTAGCCCACAATATAAAAGACACGATAGCAAATTTGTGTCTAGGAACTAAGAACACTCATGGCAGCACCGGATTCTGAGATGACGGTTGCCACCTTCTAGTATTATGAGGAGTCCTACATGGAACACATCGAACGTGAATCGATGGAGTTTGACGTAGTTATCGTAGGTGCTGGCCCTGCGGGTCTGTCTGCGGCGATTAAAATCCGTCAACTTGCAATTGAAAATAACCTGAATGATCTGTCCGTTTGTGTCGTAGAAAAAGGCTCCGAAGTCGGTGCGCACATCTTGTCAGGTGCGGTGCTGGAACCACGTGCCATCAATGAGCTGTTCCCGAACTGGAAAGAAGAAGGTGCACCGTTAAATGTACCGGTGACAGAAGATAAAACGTTCTTCCTGCTGTCTGAAACCACTTCGAAAGAAGCGCCACACTGGATGGTACCAAAAACCATGCACAACAATGGCAACTATGTCATTTCACTCGGCAACGTGGTGCGCTGGTTAGGCCAGAAAGCCGAAGAACTGGAAGTGTCTATTTTCCCGGGCTTTGCGGCGTCTGAAATTCTGTACCATGAAGATGGCACAGTAAAAGGCATTCAAACCGGTGATATGGGCATTGGTAAAGATGGTGAACCGACCCACAACTTTGCCCCAGGTTATGAACTGCATGCCAAATACACCCTGTTTGCTGAAGGCTGTCGTGGTCACTTAGGCAAACGCCTGATCCAAAAATTTAATCTGGACAAAGATGCCGACCCTCAACACTACGGTATCGGCATTAAAGAGCTGTGGGAAATTGATCCGGCCAAACATAAACCAGGTCTGGTGATGCACGGTGCTGGCTGGCCATTGTCTGAAACTGGTTCTTCCGGCGGCTGGTGGCTCTACCACGCGGAAAACAACCAGGTCACACTGGGGATGATCGTCGATCTGTCTTATGAAAACCCACATATGTATCCATTTATGGAAATGCAGCGCTGGAAGACTCATCCATTAATCAAACAGTATCTGGAAGGTGGTAAGCGTATTTCTTATGGTGCACGAGCCGTAACCAAAGGTGGTTTTAACTCGCTGCCGAAATTCACTTTCCCGGGTGGTTCCTTAATTGGTGATGATGCAGGCTTCCTGAACTTTGCCAAAATCAAAGGCTCTCATACCGCAATGAAATCCGGCATGCTCTGTGGTGAGGCAGTCTTTGAAGCGATTGCTGCTGGTGTCGAAAAAGGTGGTGACTTGGCGATTGCCCGCGTGACTGAAGGTGAAGATTTCTTTGCAAAAGAATTAACCTCTTATACCGAGAAGTTCAACAACAGCTGGCTGAAAGAAGAGCTTTACAACGCGCGTAACTTTGGCCCGGCGATGCATAAGTTTGGCCAATGGTTTGGTGGTGCGTTTAACTTTATTGACCAGAACATCTTTAAAGTGCCGTTTACCCTGCATGACTTGGTGCCTGACTTCAGTGCACTGAAAACGGTAGATGCGGTGAGCTTTAAGCCGAACTATCCAAAACCGGATGGCAAGCTGACCTTTGACCGTTTGTCTTCAGTATTCGTTTCCAACACCGTACATGAAGAAAACCAGCCTGCACACTTGAAGCTAACCAATGCCTCGATTCCGGTTGATGTGAATTTGCCTAAATGGGATGAGCCGGCACAGCGTTACTGCCCTGCGGGTGTGTATGAAATTATGGAAAATGATGATGGTTCCAAGCGCTTCCAGATTAACGCAGCCAACTGCGTACACTGTAAGACTTGCGACATTAAAGATCCATCACAGAACATCACCTGGGTAACACCGGAAGGTGGTGGTGGTCCAAACTATCCAAATATGTAATCTCGATTGAGATCAAAATAAACCCGCGTAATGATCTGACCCCAATAAGTTGGACGGTTTGATTAAGCAGCTTTTAAGGACTGAGTTCTGTATTC